>Ga0214545_1005408_pt1 | contig 23135 bp, 6 predicted proteins | sample CNSS4metaG_FD_160064 | JGI IMG/M metagenome (GOLD analysis project Ga0214545, IMG submission 160064) | Root nodule microbial communities from cowpea collected in UCLA plant growth center, Los Angeles, California, USA - CNSS4 | ecosystem: Host-associated > Plants > Roots > Nodule | place: USA...
TTTACTATTTTTTTTTTTATTTCGATATTAATTAAATATATTTTATAAGAAAAAAAAGTAAAAATCATATCAAAAGGAAACAAAATATTATCAAATATGTAACATAAAAAAGATATATTCTCATATCTTCAATGTCAAATATTTAGAAAAAATATGATAGTATAAATTTAAAAATAAAATACTAAATAACAGTTTGAAATATTCATATAAAATATTTGACAATTACAAATAAATATATTTTCATGACAACCAAAACATGGATACATTTTACAAACATTAATTAAACAAAGTTTATAAAGTTAAAAAATATTTTTAGACAATTATAAAATAAAAATGAATATTCAAATTCAAAAATATATAAAAGGTCTCTTTATTTCTTTTCTTATACATAGATAAATATTATATTGAACAAAATCACATTGAGACAAAATATTAAACTAGTAATAACTTAAATCTTGACATAACTCTTTCATTTTTTGAACTTCATATATATTTGATGTTATAAAAAAAATATGATAGTAACATTAAATTATTATATTATAGTAAATTATATATTTTTATGTAATTGTAATGGTAAAATTACACTCATAAGAATAAATTAAAATTACACAATTACTTATATAAAAAATAATCAAAAATAATATTCTAAAAAATTAAAATGAATAATTATTGAATAAAACCACACAAATTCTTAAAAAGTTGTGAAGGTTTTCCATATATCAATAGCCAAACCGTTGGTAGATAATGAAAGAATTTTAAGGTGTTTGATTTGCTTAAATGAGATTTTAAATAATTTTAATGTTAAAATTGATTTATCTTTCACTTATTTGAGTATTATATTATATGGGATATTAAATTAAAGCAATGGAAGAGTTAATTTGATTTATTAGCATTTTAAATTGAGATGAAATATATATAGTTGATGAAATATTCCTTGTAATGATGAATTAAATTAATTGTAGCAATAATCATGGAGAATGATGAAATTTATCTGAATTTGTGGTAATATATGAAATGATATGCCAATTGTTTGATTTGTGTATTAAGCATTGACGTAAAGAAAAGAAGAAGTTTGCTTCATTAATAATCTAAGTGTTTGTTTGGTTTTGTGTTAAATTGACGTAGAATTGATTAAAAATGATTTTTTTTATCGCAGAATAAATACATGTTTGGTTTCCAAAATCAATTAAAAGGTAAAAAATTCACGATGAATAAGAAACAACTAAATTTTGTTTGTGCGTTGAGTTGAAGAATTGATTCAACTGAAATCAATTCTATAACACTGAACCAAACACATCATAAGTCATGTAATACGATAATCAAAATATGATAGAGGAGTTGTTATATACACGACATAAGTATATTTATGACCTGAGTTATAATGAACTTACCTCACTTTTGCTAATAAGATAAAAGAAACACGAGCATATATAAATACCAGGCAGGTACTGGATAAAGAAAATAATTCATTTCATGTAAAGAAGCATTTGCTTATAAATGAGGTGCATAGGCTGAACAAAAAAATGAGAAAACAGAAAAAAATCGGAACCAACAATACTGATATAATATAAGCAATAGAGTATATTTTAAGTTTTGATCCAGTTAAAGCAAACGAGTTTGGTACTGTAATACTTACATGGTCCAAATTGTTTGATGAACCAATTACAGTGATTTTTACAGTCAAAATCCCACAATGGGTCAACCAAATTGTACATATGATCTTGAAGGCCCCATTGAAAAGAACACAGGAATGGTGGTTTGGAAGATGGAGCATCGCCAGAATAATCCCATGCATTAGAAGTATTGGGTTGAAGAAGGTGCTGCGTAGGATCAATGTTGTCGCAATGAACTGTTAGATCAGAATTTCCTTCCAAAGAATTTGTGACCTCAACCTGGAGTTTCACAGACATACCACTCTCTGCAGAGGACAAAATAACAAACATAATTAACACCCATTCTATGCACACTCTTATGCCAAATGAACCCATTGTTACACCCTTTGTTATACCCTTTCCTTCAGGGAACAAAATACACATATATAGTATCTTTGTGAGAGGTCTATGAATATTGGAGTGTTTTGTTTTTGGTAAACAATATAACAGATATAGAAATATATGAGTGTGTAGTTAATTAGTTTAAAAAGAATTTAATTAGGATACATTTATTCACGGAATAAAGAATTCTTACGTTATGATTTAATTTTTATTTTATATCATGATATAAAACATCCTTTTTTTTATATGTATTTTTTGATAATAATATATTTGAATAAATGAGTTTATTATATGTAAATGTAAATATTATAATTATATATATATATATATATATATATAAAATCTATAATAATATTTATAACAATATATAAACATAATTTTCTTTTTTGTGTCCACATTTCAAAATACTAATTTGACCCTTTAAAATATAATTATTTATAAAATTTTTGAAAGTTGATCGTTACTCTATAAAATCGTCGATTTCTGTTATTCTCTTTTTCTATATTTATCAACAATTATTCTCTCATCTTTTCTGATATATTTCACTTTATTTCTAATAAATATAATTTTATTTTATATATTATAATTTAATAACATTACATTATCATTACCTACTAATATAATATCAAGTATATTTAAAAAATGTGTACACACAAACACGACAACGCCTGTGTGTATGCTAATATATATATATATATATATATATATATATATATATATATATATATATATATATATATATAAAGAATACCTTCTTTTTTTCCACATTTTGTTATACAAATTTTATCCTTAATTTTTATTTTAAAAAGTTAATTATTTTACAAATAGTTTAACCGTTATTCTGAAAATGTCTTTTATTATTTTTTAAAGTTATTCTAAATATTTCTTTTATATGCGTATATTTCTTAATTTTATATCTAACAACTATTTTAAAAGTTAATTATATATTTTTTATTAAATTTAACTGATAAAGATACGAACACATGATAGCGTTTGTGTTTCACTAGTGTTATTAAAATGGATTTTTAATTTTTAAAGGAAAAAATTAAATAATTAAAATATTATTACCTGAAATAATTTAATGAAAAAATGTTAATAATAATAATAATAATAATAATAATAATAATAATAGTAAAAAAATAAATATCTTTTGATTTTAATTTTTTATTTAACACTTTAATAAATATATGTAATAAATATACTTATTAATATTAATTTTAAACAATTTTTACTAGTTTTGCGTCGGTTCTTTTAATAGCTAGCTAAAACGTGAACTTTCGTGTAGATGTGATGTCACTTCGATCCGTTTTGTTCTGACTTACACTTTGACCATACAAAATAAGTCAGTTAGGTTGATAGGCCATCAGAAAATGGGTCCAAATTGTAATTTCCCTGACAAGTTAACGAGCTCGACGTTACTTTTTTTTTTTTTAATTTGTTTATATATATATATATATATATATATTTACAAATAAATATTATGAAGATATTTATATAAATATTTTTATTCTTCATTAATTAATAATTTTATTGAATAAATTTATAACATCCCATTTAATAGTTTTTATACTACTAAACAAAATATTATATCATGATAAAACAAGATAGATAGAAGAAATAGGTCAATATAAAGTATTAATACAGTCATCCAAAATAACTATAGAAGTACAAACTATATTTGCAGCCTATGCAAAAAAAGAGTTAACAAAAATTTCAACTCTTAAACAAAAACATGGAACAGAGCCTACTGTTGGATATCTCATGCTACTGACTCAACTCCTATCCAAGAGAGTGTCTTCACCTGTATCTTTCTCTGCTCACACCAATTGATAGATGATCATTGCAAGGGAAAAACCACACAAAGAGAAACAGACACAAGCAAATAACGGTAAGCTAATTTAATTAAAAGAAACATGCAACTCAATTATAAACACCATGCAATTTTTCTTGTTTCACCAGAATCACTTAAACCACCACAACACAACACATATAGATGACTCTAGATTCAATTATCCGGATTATGTAAGCGTCATTAAACCTCTTGGTGGCATGCACCTATGATAGTTTCCAAATTTTGCAGAGTTTGGCCTCAAGAGGTTATCACCCAACCATTCACAGGGTAAGTCCCATTCTCGTCTAAGACTTGATCAAGTCCAAAGACTATGACCTCCTGCTACTCCTCACGACATAATTCATTATGCTCTATCTGAGCGTGAATGATTATTAGAGTTTCAGGATACCTTCAATAGTGAGTCCTTATGTTCTTACATACACTAAAATATACCTCTTAGAATTTCTCTTGAAATCCTAGTTCAACCACATTTTCTCATAATCAAAATTCATGCATTTGTACCACACATGTTGTCAGTCACAACAATCCAAGCATATCATCATCTAATTTCACATTTTAAAATTTTAGATATAACTTCACCCATAACAAACAGAGAAATAAACACTCAGCTGCAATGGTTCTCGCTCAAGCTGAAAGGTCTCGTCCATGCGAAAGGGTTCTCTCACTTAGACGGATCATCCTCGCCTGAGCGAGACTCAAAATAGAGAACAACCCAAAATCTAAGTGAATTCTCGCTTAGTCTAAGCTATCTTGCTTAGACGAGATTACCTCTCGCTTAAGCGAAACTCACTCGCCTAGGTGACAATTTGTGTAGTGGCAAGGATGAGTTTCTGGTGTTTTCACTCAGGCTAGAGCTGCTCGCTTAGGCGAAAACACCAGATTCCCAATCTGTTATCACATGCAAAAGCTCAGAATCGTGCACAATTTCAATCACACACTCAATTTCACAATTCAAGCACCTATTTAACACCCAATCATGCAATCAAAAGCACTAGAAATGATTTTCATGTGAAATCCAAGAAAAATAGATAGCTTCCCTTACCTTTTTCTGATTTAAGCTTGGTGAGACACCAACTCAAACAGTGAGGGCACAAAACCTCAATTCAAATGGGTTGACTTACTCTGAAGAGGGAAATGGAGAATGGAAATCCACAGAGAGCCCTGTAGATACTTCACTTCCAAGATCTGAGTGCAAGAATGAGGGGAAAGTCACAGAAGGAAAAATGAGAGTGTAGATGGGGAGAGGCTGATGAAGTTCAGTGTGAGATGGTGAGTGTGGAGAGAAAATGAGTCTATGTTGTGTTTTCAGGCAAAGAGAATAGGAGGGATAAAATGAAAGGATAGGGATTTCACAAAATTAAAATAATTATTATATTTATATATCAAATTATACCATTATAATTAATAATTGAAACTTAATTTTACCATAACAAAATTGTTCATTTGCGAGATATTTATCGTTAAATAGTGAGGGATTATCAACAAAAAAGTATGTAGTTAATTTGCGAGGAAAATTAGCGAGAAAGTTTATTTTTCACTAATTTATTGCTATTTAGCGAGAGATCAACAACAAAAAAGGCTCATAGCTAATTTGTGAGGACAATTAATGCGATAATTTATTTCTCATTATCTCTCGTTTTTTAGCGAAGAATGACAACAAGATTTTGTAGCTAATTTGCGAGAAAAATTAGTGAGAAAAATTGTTTCTCACTATTATCGATGACAAAAAGTTTCGTAACTAGTTTGTGAGAGAAATTAATGAGAAAAAATTTCCTTACTATTTAGCATAGGATCAACAAAAAAAAAATTTACTTTAAATTTATTATGCAAATTTTATAAGCCATCAATAATTTAATAAATTATAAAAAGTATAGTTTATTGTTATATAAATTAATAACTTTATTATACTTTTACATGTTAATTTATTTTAATAAGAATATTAACTAATTTATATTACTATATATTATTATTTTCAAATTTTAAAAAATTGTCTATAAAAACTATTTACAAATTTTACTATAAAATATTTTCATAAAAAGTATTTATGAAATTTTTTAGAATTATTTTTTTTTCAAGAAGTTTCTACAAATTTAGTAAAATATTATGTGTAAATAATTTGTATTATTATCTTTAAATTTTGTTGCAAACTTTCTTAAAATAAAAATCTACAAAAAATACTTATAATTTTTATTGTAAAATATTTTTCATTAGTAAAAGAAATTTTATCGTAGATTTGATTAAATTTTGGTTATTTTTAATACATTTAATCCTACCTGTAACTCGAGCCTGCAGATTTGTTTTTTTGAATTTTTTTTATTTTATAGGAAAAATATTGTAATTAAATATATTTTTGAATAAATAAGGTTTGAATTTAATAATAATATATAGATACAATAAAAATTCATTTAAGTTTGTATATTGATACGAGGAGTTTGATGCGGATTTAATTGAGATGCATACTTAATGAATTTTGAGAGTCATATAATTATAATATAAAATATCATACAATTGCATTATGAAATATTATGAGTGTTGAAAATTTGTAGAGATTAAAAAATGATATATATATATATATATATAAATAAATAAATCGTAACAATATTAATTTCCTAATTCTAAAACAATAACTAATTTTAAAATTGAAAGATATATTTAAAAACAGAAATATTTCCTAAAAAATAATTTAAAGATGTCATCTTAGATAAGCTTACTATTGAATTCGATGATAGTGAATTTAAAAATAGTTTGGACGAAGTTGAAGCTGATTAACACAATATTATCTTCAAATCATTATAAAGTGTTATCAACCTTCATGTCAATATTTACTAATTGAAAGATACCTCTTATTTATTATCGAATTAGTTAAATTAAGGTCAAATCTCAAGGTGTGTTCTCCACCCTTCGTCACATTTTATAAATTGTCAATTGACAATCACACATGAACAAATCGAAAATAGTATCGTCAAATGACTTTACATGATATTTGTTTTTTTTTTCTGAGAATAAAGTTACAAAATTATTGATCCGATCATTTTTCCTTTTAATTATGGATTTAGACGGAGTGCGGACTTAAGCGAATGTCTAAGGTATAATAAGGAAGCAACGTACATTATAACATAATAAAAATTAGATTTAATTACTCTTTTGGTCCCTGTTTTTGTCCAAAAATGTCAAATTAGTCCTCCAATCTTTTTAAGTTTTAATTTGGTCATGATTTCTGATGATGTTTGTGGTCCCTTTTCGTTAAATTTCTTAAAATGGATCAATAATTTTTCATCAAAATTGAAATTGTTAATAATGATGACTTGCTTTATTGATGTAATTAAAATACTTATAGTGTCAATTTTAATAAAAAATCATTAATTTGCTTCAGAGACATAAAAAATAACTCTAGCTAAAAACAACTATTTTTGTAGTGTAAATAAAACATTCCTAAATATAGTCATTGGATTAAAATGGGTAATAACAACCAAATGGGTATATAATTATAGGTTCAGAAATTTCTTTTTAAGTAATTTCGGAAAAATAAATAATTTTAAATGAATAAATATAATTCAAAACCCCTGCATAAACAGGGCCAACTTTCCTTTTTTTCTAATTTTATTAAAATTTTTACTTAAATTTTATTAACTTGCGATGTATTTTTTTAAATAGTATTTAAAAGTTAAAATTATGTAAAATATTTAGTTATAATGTTTAGCAGTGTTAATTTAATAATTAAATAATAAATAAGTTATAATCTATATTATTTTAAAAAAAATTATAAACAATAACAAATATATTAAAATATCAAATAGGAATAGAAGTTAAACATAATTTTATATTTATTAAAATATAAAATAGTAATAATTATTGGAACTAAATGTTTGTAAAAAAATATAATCCAATAATAAGATTAAAAATAATAATAAAATATAAAAATAAAAAAAAAAAGTTAAACACAATCAAATTTTAAAATTATAATATATTTGAATTGAGTTTAGTATACACAGATGTAAATGGTATAATTGTATATAGTATATTGGTATGTTATTAAAATGGATTTTTAATTTTGTAAAAGAATAATTAAATAATTAAATTCTTACCTAATAACGTTTAATGAAAAAAGGTATGGTCATTGTTAATAGTAAATAATAATGAGAAAAATGAATGTTTTTTTATATTTCATTTTATCTATAAGACATTTTGAATTAGACTATATTATTATAAATTGGAAGTAATCAGTGTTCTTAGCAAATTAATGAAAAAGTCAATGTATATCATATTCACTTATGAATTTGAACTTTCACTTCAGAAATTAATAGAATAAATTGAAATTAATGACTGTAATTTAACTTGACTTATGTAATTTTAGCTTCAAATGTAAATGAAAAAAAGAAGCTCGGAATCATATTATATATGTAATTTTATATATTTGCTGTTAATAAATGGTTATACTAATGAATCCAATACATTTGACAATTACTAAATAACATATGTGTCAATTCTCTTAACTATTAAAATAATTCTAATAAAATTCACAAAATTAAAATTTTGTACCAAGACTACATTTTTTTTTATTATACTAAAGATAAAATATATCAATGAGTATTTACTCATATTTAATTCTTAATATTACAAAGTTAAAGGTATTCTCTAACCTTTTTTTGAAGAGTGTGTAATATATTTTACCAAAATTAAAGTATTTTGTATCTAATTATACACATTATCAAACCTTAAAGTATTATTTTCACCTATCGAATGATTTATTTATTTTTTCAGAAATTTATTAAAAATAAAAAATTGTTTATTCACTAAGAAATTAATGTCTTTTGTGATTTTATAATTTATAATTGACAGTAAAAATATGTTAAGGAATGTAATAAAGACACTGTTCCTGAACTAACCAAACATTGAGCTAGACTTTACAGAAATCATTAGAAAAATAAACAATCTTATCATCATCATATAAAACCATAATCAACAAATAAGGTCAGAAGACATTATTATTGCATCAATAAATATATCTTAATTACATTCTTCTTAAGCTAATTAACTACACACTCATATATTTATATATACCTGTTATTGTTGATCCAAAGACAAAAAAACTCATATATTCAAAGACCTCTATATTTTCTTGCCAAGAGGAAAGGGAATAAGAAAGGGTGGAACAATGTATTCATTTGACAGAAGAGTTTCCATAGGATGGGTGTTAACTATGGTTGTTTTTTTGTCCTCTGCAAAGAATGCTATGTCTCTGGATCTCCATGTTCAGGTCACAAATTCTTTGGCTTCAAAAGTAATACTATCTGTTTATTGCAACCATGTTGATTTTAAGCAGCGTCTTATTAATCCCGATCAATCTTATCAATGGGATTATTCTGGTGATCTTCCACCTTCCATACAACCATTCCTATGTTTATTTCATTTAGGTGACGACCTTCAACTTTATATGTTTAATTTTGTTACATTGTTTGATTCTGATTGTAAACAACATTGTCAATGGTTCGTAAAACAATCTGGACCATGTAGGTATTACGACTCCAAAGAAGTTTGCTTTAATTGGCTCCCTCACGTAAAGACTCTTAATTCGTCTAGTCAACTAAAACATTAGAGTCTTAGTTAAAGACTTTCTCAATCAGCTTTGGCTAGTCTAGCAAGCAATGTTCTTTGGATTTTAAATAAACAAATTCACTTAGTGGGATGTTTCATATGAATGTAACGTTGTTTCTCATGTATTTGATAATTTGATTTTATTATTTAAGAGATAATTATATTATATTTGAAATTTAATAAAAGAAGGGAAACATAAACTTAAAGAGGAGTTTATAGATATACTGTTATCGGTGACGGATCTAAACCAATAATTTTGGATCTAAGTCAAAATAATACACTCAATTTTTATATGTAATTACCGTCGCTAATATAACAAAAGTTTATATATGAAATTATCACATGTAATTATTCAAATCTTAAGAAACAAGTCATCTAATTGAACAATTAGATCATTAATATAATTTTTTAGAATATGTGAAGAAGTTGAATATGTTTTGTTTTCATCTTCACGACTATCTATAACTTTTAAAAAATGAATCTATATTCTTCATCAATATACAATTAAAAAAGAAAAAATGAGAGGCGTAATTACTAAAAGAAAAATCTACGAAAATTAAGTCACAATTAAAAATCAGTTATGAAAAAAATATATAATAGATAACTTTTCATTTTATGTTTATAAAAAATAATTATACAAAAGACTCATGAAATAAAAAGCAAGGTTACCAAACTAATATTTTACTATTAAGTGAGACAAGAGAGATTTTTTTTTTCTTTAAGAATGGAACAAAATAAATGAGAAATAAGAGTATAAATACTCATGTCGTGTATGTGAAAACTCATATCTAAGCTTGTCATCATCTCAATTTAATAAATCAAACCAACTCTTCCATTTCATTAATTAAATATCCAAATATAATATAATGATCAAATATAAAAAATAGTGAAAGATAAATTAATTTTAGTATTTAAAAATATAAAAACTCATTTATTTGAAATTCATAAAATACTCTCTTGCTCGACCAACATTTGGTTTGCTCAAAGAATCAAAGACATGTTGAAATCCGCTTACACATAAATATATTCGCTCAACCAAGGTGTCGTTTATGTTTATTAAAAAGTTCCTAAAAAAATTTCAGCCCATTCACGTTCTTTTCTCCTCTTGCCCTTATTTATTCTTGTTAACATGAGAAGCCAAGGTGGTTTGCTTCTTGAAGATTTGATGAAGATTGAATAAAGCTTTTTTGAACTATCTTGAAGCCATTACCATTGGAATGAAACCTACATTGATGAAGCCTACATTGATGAAGGAAAGGAGATTTGATGATATTCATGGTGATCAAGGCTGGAACGTGTGCTCTCCATGTTAAAATGTCTCTTTTAGTCTGTTGAATGGTTTTTCAATAAGTTAAAAGGTTGGCTGCAGTAGTCTTAAACTGCAACAAATTCAATCAGTTGATTTAGTTTTTAATCGACTGATTTCACTTAAGTCAAGTGAAATCAACCGATTGATTTGAAAATCAACATGTTGAATTTCGTAACAGTTTGACTATAAAAGCTATGATTTTCGAAAGAGAGATTTGTTGATCATTTTAGAGCACGATTTGGTTTTGGAAACTTGTGGAAACTCTCTCCTTCGTGATCATAGGTGTTGCAGCTATTGAAGATTGATCTTGGATCAATTCTTGGAGCTTTTGGCTTGGTTTGAAGCTTGGAGAAAGTGGTTTATGGTAGGCAAGGCTGTGCTACCACTAAGGTTTGATCTTTCTCAAGCTTTATGTGTGTGCCTAGTGGTTTTCCAGGTCTGCAAGAGGGTTCTTGCTGTGCTGGTGTGATTCTTGTGTGATTCAAGAGTCTTTTGTGGTGTTTTTGCATATTTTGGAAGTGTAAGGATGGATACTTTGTAAAACTTTTGAAATAGTGCAAAGTCAAGCTAAGGTTGCCTTGACAAACTGGATGTAGCTCAGGTTTGAGTGAACCAGTATAAAAATTCGTGGTGTCATCTCTTCTCTAACCTTTCTCTCTTGCATTTTCATTTTAAAGTTTCAAGAACTTGTGCTTTAATCATCTTTTTCATGTTCTTGCATGTTTTCATAGCATCTGTAGCATTGAGCATGTTTGTATAATCATTTGGAACTGGTCTTGATCATTCTTGAGCATTGTTTCTGGTTTAAAATTCAAATTCGCATTTCTACATTTTTCCCAGTATTTCAGTTGATTTTTTTTTCAGTTTCAATCGATTGATTATACCAGAACAGAATCTGTTTAGTAAAATCAATCTGTTAACTCTGTTTTTGATCGATTGAAAGTGTATAGTTCAGTACTGTTTGCATCCTAATTTGGTGATTTATTTGATTCAATTAAAGGTGGTTTTTAGCTTGTAAAGATAGCCTAAATTTTTAACTAGCCAATTCAACCCCCCCTTCTTGGCTTTTCAACCATTTCAAAACTAACATTTCTTACTCGTTCGTGTATTTTCATCTACATTCCCTCAAAGAAAATTCAGGCCCATACTTCTTTTCATGTGCATCCATTTTGTTGAACACAACAATTTTTAGAGAATGTTTGTAGTTATGAGTGTAAGTTCTGATTATTTCTTTGTAACAGAACACATTTCGATCATCTCGACTCTAGGATATCAAATATAGGCTTTGAAACAATTGGTATAAGAGCATATTAATGCTTTATTCTCAATTGGCATAAACCCATGAACCCTAATCTTTTTTTTTTCAATTTAAATTTTGTGAGATTTAGGATTTTTTTTCTCTTAATTGCTTTTGAATATTTATTGAGTGCATTCCAATTGTCTAATCGTAGGGACAAATTTTGAAAGCTTCAAGAAAAATTATGGGTGTATTTTATATTTAGCTTAATTGATGATGTCCTTGGTAAGGGTGGGCAAAAAATCTAATTTTTATGATCCAATCTATTTTTTCTATGATCCAATCCATTTAATATTCATTCTATTAAAAATCCAATCCATTTAAAATCCATTTTATTGGATTTGGATATTAATCTGATCTACATTTTATATATTTTATTGATTGTATATCCATACTCTAAATCTAGATTTTCAAAATGGATAATCCAAAATATCAAATCATAATTTTCACTTTATATTTTTTGTTAGGTTAGATTTGGATATTAATCTGATCTACATTTTATATATTTTATTGATTGTATATCCATACTCTAAATCTAGATTTTCAAAATGGATAATCCAAAATATCAAATCATAATTTTCACTTTATATTTTTTGTTAGGTTAGGCTAAAGGTTGAGACAGACTAGCCCAAATTTAGTCATATTTGATTGAGTTGGCGTGACCCTATACAAAATTTGGCTGAATTAGGTCAAATTATGTCAAGTCGGTCCCGATCGAAATTTGGCCCAGTTGGTCCTGGACAAAATTTGGAAGTATTCGATTGAGTTCACCCCTACCCAGATTTGACTGCATTGAGTTGAGTCAACCTAGACAAAATTTGACCGTATTCGGCTGAGACAACCGCGACCAAAATTTGGCTGTATTTAGCCTAGTTGGCTCTAGTCAAAATTCGGTTGAATTCAATCGAGTTGGCCTCGATTGAGATTTGACCGAGTCGGCCCTGGCCCAAATTTGGTCGTATTCGGCTGAGACGGCCTAAGATGAAATTTGATCGTATTCAAATGAGTCGGTCACGATCGAAATTTGGCCGTATTCAACTGAGTAGGCCACGACCAAAATTTGGCCGAATTCAGTTGAGTCAGCCCCGGTCAAAATTCGGTCGTGTTGGCCTCAACCAAAATTTGACTGAGTTGGTCTTGACCTGAATTTGGTCGTATTCGATAGAGTCGATCGCGACCGAAATTTGGTCATATTTAGGCGAATCGGTCCTGACCTAAATTTGGCCAAATTCAGTCGAGTTGGTCATGACCAAAATTTGGTCGAGTCGGCACTAGCCCAAATTTAGCCGTATTCGGTCGAGTAAGTCCCGAACGAAATTTGACTATATTCAACTTAGTCGGCTGTGATTGAAATTGGCCATGTTCAGTCAAGTCGGTCCCGACCGACGAATTTGGTGGAGTTAACCCTGACAAAAATTTGACTGATCAGGCCCTGACCCAAATGTGGTCATATTTGGCCAAATTTGCTCTGGCCAAAATTTGGTTGTATTAGGCAAAATTGACCCTGGCCAAAATTCAGTCTAATCCAGTCAAGTCAATCTCGACTGAAATTTTGTCAAGTCGACCTTGGCCCAAATTTGGTCACGTCGTCCCCGACCGAAATTCGTTCGAAAGTCATCCAAGTTCATCCCATGCTGAAATTTGGCCTCGTTGGCCCCGACAAAAAATTTGTCAAATTCTATGGTGTCAGCCCTATGGACACAAGTTTTAAAAAATTTAATTTGAATTTATTTTATGAAAAATGGATTTTGGATTTTGAACTTGATCCAAATATTTAGATCTGGATTTAAACTTGATCTAAATATTTGGATCTGGATTTTTAAAAAATCTAATATACTTTTTTTTGAAAAAATGGATTTGGATCGAAAATCTAATTCAATTATTTGGATCCAAAATGGATGTGGATTGGATCATTAAAAATTCAATCCATGATCACTCCTAGTCCTTGGCTAAGGACCATTTTCCAATGTGGTTTAGACATCGTTAATAAGATGTCAACAGGACGGGTATATTATGAGTATAGTAGTTCTTTTATACCCTATTTGTTGGATAAATAGTCATATCCATATTCGTCGAGTATCGGTTATGCAAGTATCTGCATAAATTTTTAATATCCACGGATATCCACCTGCGGAAATTTACAAAAAAATAAAAAATAAATATTTAACAACATATTTTAATGGTAAATTCAAATAAAATACAATACATAACATTAATAAATTTTAAATAAAGTCCAAATAACTCATTTAAATAGTGTTGAATGAAGATTTACAAAGAAATATTTTTTTAAACTAATTGATAAAAAAATAACTCGTTCAAAATCAATATGTTAATATTTTAATCATTTTTTATTTTTTTTGAATTTAAATTAGAGTATAGCAGGTACGAGTATCCACGGATACAGATACTATGATACTCGTACCCGTCCCATTAACATGCGAATATAAAAAATATTCGTACTTGTTACCCGTGTGTATCTATTTACAATATTCATTTTCTATCCGTTGCAGGTTTTATTCGCGGATATCCGCGGATATGTAATCCAGGGCTGTTCTGTAGAACTAGTTACAAGCAAGGGCGGAACTATATGGTGACATAGGGGAGCCACTGCTCCCCCAATTTATTTTTTTTTTGAATTTTTTTATATATATTTATATTTTTTTAAAATTATATTTATATATTATTTATATTAAGTTTATATTATGAAAAATTATAATAAAAGATAAAATAAAAAATTTAATGGAGACATTGATTTATAAAAAATATTAGAATTTTTTATTCTGGCTATCAGATTTTTCCATCATGTAAATTCTATGAAAGTGTGTGAAAATAAATAAATACAAAGAGATAGATTGGAAAATAGAGGTTGAGAAACACATAAATTGATATTGAAGTATAGATTCTTGCATGATCTCTCACAGATGAAGGTTATTATCTTATTATGATTTATGTATATTAAATTTATGATTCTTTTTAGGATGTTTCTCCCAAATTAATTTTATCTCAAATTAATATAAACCATAATTATGATTTTAAGATTCTTTTATCAAATTGGTATGAACCCTAATTATAATTTTTTTCGAAATTATTATAACCCTTAATTATGAAATGTAGGGATTTTGTGTTGTTCGCGACCTATGGTAATTTTTTTTTAAGTTTTGAATTTATATAATGTTGCTTATTTAATTCAAGTGATATGAGTTTTGTTATGTTTTGCACTGTGATAATTGTGATTTGTGAATATAAATTTTATTTTTTCTAGATAGGCGAGAGGTGATAAATTTACATTAGAAAGATTATGATAAAAAGTAAAAAAATTGATTTTTTTTAAAGAGGAAGGTTTGTGATGTAAGATGAAAAAAAATGCATTTACGTTAACTAAACTTGAGAAATTTCATGAAAACCAAGAATTCAAGACAATAAAAAACAAATTTCGAAAGTTCTTAGAGTTACATATAATGAATATAAAAATTCATTAGAACACGATCTGGGAAAAACGACCTCAAATCTGACAATACCACCAAATCAAATTAATGAGGTACGAAGGACTTATCTAAAATGGTATTCATAGTTTGGTATCATGATATAATAGCGAATGATAATAATATTTTTTTGAATTCTATGTGTGCTTGTTTTAAGCAGGGGAAATGAAGAGAAAAGATGAAGAGCTTTTTTTCTAACTAAAAACAAATTATATATAACAAATCTAATTTGACACCCCTATATTTTTTGTCCAAGTTACGTCACTGGTTAAAGGTATAGATAGGAACGCTCTCTGTATGAGAATCACAAGCTGCTTGACATTGTGATTTTCTGGTTTGGTTGATCTTTATTCTGGTATAGCTATGATGTCATGTTAGAGCATGAATGTGTACAGGTTAGTTTTGTATAAGGATTAAAACACCCCTTAAATATTTTTTTTATTTAAATTCATTCTAAACACCCCTTAAATGTTCTTTTTTATTTAAATTCATTCTTTGATAACAAAAAGAACGTTAATTTAACTGAACATAACAAAACCTATTGAGAAGACAAATCTTTACTCAAATGATTAATTTTGTGTGTATATATATAATACATCTCTTATAATATCTTATATAATTCTCTCAATATTATGCAATCGAGTTGAGAACTGATGACTTAAGACTTAGGACTTAGAACTTAAAACTTAGGGTTTAGGATTTGAGAAAGATAAAATATTGCAAGAATCTCTTCTCAATTATAAATTGTTTGAAATCTTGATACCATTATGCAGAAACAAAAAAATATATGGTGAAACTTAATTTTCATTAGTTTCTAATATATTTTACACATAATTTAAAATTTTTAAAAAATTTTAAAATTTTAATACAAATTTTTTAAAAAAAAAATTGAAAGCCATGACTCTCCGATGTCTGTAAAAGTTCACCTGTATCCAAACATAGGAAAAGACTCACCCAATCAAGGGTGGATCTTCTTAGAGGCCGGAAAATGTTATGGCCTTCAAACTTCTATAATTAAGCATAAGGATGATGATAATGATAATTTATAGATTTTTAATTATTTTATAAAACACATCATTTAATATTAATAAATAATAAAATATAAAATTAAATATAATAAAAAATAAAATATTTATTAAAATATTTTTTCTCTTTATTTATCTCTTAATTTACTTACTGTTTTTTTCATCTTTCACTCTTCAACATTTTCTTTTTATTTTTAAGAAAAAAAAAGTTAAACGCAGATTTGGAATTATATTTATTCATTTAAATAATTTATTTATTGGAACAGTACTTAAAAAGAAATTTCTGAACCCATAATAATATACCTATTTGATTATTATTACTCAAATATAGAAATATTTTTAGCACATCTTACTATTTAATAAATAAATTATTAATTTTCATTATATTATAATGTTTTTTTCTTCCTTACCATACCGATATAGTATTATATTAAAACAAATTTAAATTTTATTTAATCAAAAATATATTTAGATACGATATTTTTCCTCTAAATTAAAAGAAAAAAAATAAAAAACATGTATGAATGAAGGTTCGAGTTAGAGGTCAGGACTAAATGTACTGAAAATAAACAAGATTTACTAAAATTCACGAGAAGATAAAAATTCGGTGTTATTAAAAATTAAATTTTGTCAAATTTTGTTTTAAAAAATTGTTAAAGTAGTATAGTCCTTTAATTATTAAATTAACACTATTAACATTATTGAAACATTATAACTAAATATTGTACTTAATTTTAACTTTTAAATACAATTTCAAAAAATTATATAGCAAATTTATATAATTCAAATAAAAATTTTAATAAAATTTGAAAAAAAGAAAAACGTTGGACCTTTATGCACAGTTTTCGGATTATATTTGTTCGTTTAAATTATTTATTTATTGGAACATTACTTAAAAAGAAATTTCTGAACCCATAATAATATACCTATTTGATTATTATTACTCATATATATATATATATATATATATATATATATAGAGAGAGAGAGAGAGAGAGAGAGAGAGAGATATATATATTATATTTATTTCCAAATTGAAAACTCAAATTCATAAAGTAATATGAATTCGTTTGACTTTCATTACTTTGCTAAGAATAGTGATTACTTCCATTTATAATAATATTGTCTAATTCAAAATTCCTTATTAATAAAATGAAATATCAAACGATATTCATTTCTCTTGTTATTATTATTATCATTAATAATAACCACACTTTTTTCATTAAATTATATCAGGTAATAATTTAATTATTCCTTTACAAATTAAAAATCCGTTTTGATAACATACCTATATACTATATACAATTATAATATTTACATTTACATATAATAAACTCATTTATTCAAATATATTATTATAAAAAAATACATAAAAAAGAAGAAGAAAAAGAATACCGTGCATATGCACAGGTGAAGAGACTCGTTTATTAATTAAAATCACAAATTGTTTAGTCACAAAGAAATTAATATTTTTGATGATTTTATAATTCATAAATAATAGTAAAACTATGTTAAAGAGTATAACAATGACACTGTTCCTGAACTAATAAAAAGTTAAGCAAGACTTTTAGACAATATATTAGAAAAATAAACATGTTATCATCATGATATAAAATAAAAATTAAATTTATTGCATGAATAAAAAATGTATCCTAATTAAATTCATTTTAAATTAATTAACTACACACTCATATAGTTCCATAATTGTTATTGTTTACCAAAAACAAAAACACTCCAATATTCCTGGACCTGTGACAAAGATATTATATATATGTGTGTATTTTGTTCCTTCAAGAAAAGGGTGCAACAATGGGTTCATTTGGTAGAAGAGTTTGTATAACATGGGTGTTGATTATGTTTGTTGTTTTGTCCTCTGCAAAAAGTGATATGTATGTGGAACTCCATGTTCAGATCACAAATTCTTTGGAAGGAAATTATGACCTATCAATTCATTGCGACAATATTGATCCTACGGAGAACCTTCTTCTACCCAATACTTCTTCTCAAGCGGATTATGAGGGCCTTTTTTCATCTTCCAGACCACCATTCCTGTGTTACTTTCAATGGGGCCTTCAACATCATATTTATAATTTGGTTGACCCATTCTGGGATTTTGACTGTAAACAACACTGTAATTGGTTCATCAAACAATCTGGACCATGTAAGTATTACGGTACCAAACTTGTTTGCTTTAAATGGATTCAAAATTAAAATATACTCTATTGCTTATATGAGTATATTCTATAATAATATATTTTCTTCATTCTACAACTACATATCTATCAAGCTTTTCAATGATTATGATACTTTGTAAATTTGTACATGGTTCAGCTTGACTTATAAACCAATTGCACTGTTTCTAACATCGACCTTCACTTGGCAAACACATCAAAGTTCTGAAATCCATCTCGCATCGAAAGAATCAGAAGAATCACTGCTGTAGATTGGGCATTCCACAAGAGTTTTCGAACCATCATAGTTGTTCTCGTTGTTAAAAGTTCAAAAAAATATGATGAGGTTAAAATGACTCTCATTAAAAGTTTCAAACGACGACAATTGCTCTTGAATCGTCATTAAAAATTGTCCAAAGAAAGAAGAAAAAAAAAGCCCTTAAACAAAAAAATAATAATAACGTCTTGCATATCATGGAAGAATTAACAAAAGCAAACCTACCAAGCTAGGGAAAAAACATCTTTATCTAACTGTTAATAAAGATATATAAGTTTTTCATAAGTTCATCATTTACTTCATTGTGAAGCTGAAGAGAAAAATAAAAAACAAATAAAACAAATTATTCTGAAGTACTAACTAAAGGTGAAGAGAATACCATGCTCTGAAGAGCTTCACAAAGGAGGCTCACGACACGGATAATCGAGTGCATAATTTTTTATTTATAAGTTAATGTATAGATTTAGATAATCGAGTCTAGAGAGTCTGTAATTGTATATTTGGTATTTTTATAAGTATTTAAAATATGTTATTTTATGATGTAATAAGTTTAACTGTTATGTGATTATTTCTTTTATAAACTATACCTTACCCTCTAGAGGGTCTTCTATTTGTTGTTTCTATGTGTTGTGTTTTTCTTTTTCAATAATCACTTATGAGCAAATGGTAGAGATACATGTGTAGGGACACCTCTTTATATTGAGGAGTCGGTTGTTTGAATGATGAGTAATATTAGATTATGTTAGATATAGTATTTATAGTATTATAACAGGATCATAAGGATCATAGTATAATAATTTGAGAATGTATATGATATTATTATTACTATAGTCTTATCTAGTACTAATTTACAATATATATATATATATATATATATATATATATATATATATATATATATATATAAAGTTACCTTCTTATTCTCCATGTTTATTCTCTTGATAAGTGTTCCAATTGTCAATTTTTTTGTAATTTAATATGTTTAATTTTGTTTTCTTTGCTGCCACGTATTTCTAGAGGGATAATTTAAATTTGTATCCATATTTTATATTTAGTGTACTAATTTTCTATAATTACATGATCATTTAATATAATTTCTAAACATTGGTTATTTAATGTATTTTAATATATAATATATTTAAATTTAGAAAAAATACATTTTAGTTTTATGTCTTAAATTAATACTATTTATAAAAATAATATAGGTTTATTAATAATAAAAACTATTTACGGTGTTATATAAAGATTTTGTCATGTAACGATTTTATCTTATAAAAAAAGTTGTCAACAAAAATTATATTTATTATTTTTATATAAATTATGATAAAAAATATTCTTATTGTTGAATATTCTGCATAGTTTATTGTAAAAATTAAACTAATATCTATTATATATTAACTATTATCTTTTATAATATAAAAAAACATAGATATATTAAGGAAGTTATCTTTTATCCATATTTATTTTCTTGTGTCCCAATTATCAATTTTTTATCATTTAACATTTTTCTTTTTTTTCCCTTTGCGGCCACATATTTAGAGAGGCAATTTCCATTTTAATCCATTTTATATTTTTGGTATTAATTTTTTTTTTATAATTACTTTATCATTTAACATAATTTCTAATCTTTTGATTATTTAATATATTTTAATATATAATAAAATTAAATTCAGAAAAAATATATTTTACTTTTATTCTTAAAATAATATTATTCATGAAAATAATATAGATTTATTAATAATAAAAATTATTTACAGTGTCGTATAAAGAATTTTTTTATGTAATGATTTTATGTTAAAGAAAAGTCATTAAAAGTTAAAGTAATATCTATTATATGTTATCTATTATTTATAATATATATATATAATAAGAAATTTATATTTTTATCCATGTTTATCTTAATTGTCAATTTTTGTCATTTGATATTTTAAATTTTTTCTTTTTTTCCTTTATTGATTTATGTCTCTAGAGAGATAATTTATATTGTTATCCATAATTTATAATTAGAGCATTAATTCTTTTTTTTATAATTACTTTATCAATTAATGTAATATATAATTATTTGATTATTTATTATGTTTTAATATATAATAAAATTAAATTTAGAAAAAAAATATTTTATGTTTATATATTAAAATATTATTATTTATGAAAATAGTATACATTTATAAATAATAATAAATCTTTACAGTGTCGTATAAGGAGTTTATCATATAATAATTTTATCTTAAAAAAGTGTAAAAAAAAACTATATTTATCACTTTTGTATAAATTATTATATAATTATTTTTATTGTTAAAAATTCTTCATATTTTAAGTGTAAAAATTAAACTATTATTTATTATCTATTATCTACTATTTGTTATTTATAAAATTATATATACTAAATAAGTTACCTTTTTATTCATATTTATTTTGGTAATAAGTGTCCCATCAATATATTATTTTGTCATTTAATTTTTTTAATTTCTTCATTTTTATCTCTAGAAAGATAATTTACATTTTTACCTTTTTATTCATATTTATTCTGGTGAGTGGTGATAAGGTTCCTAATAATTTTTTTTTTGTCATTTAATTATTTTTTAATTTCTTCTTTTTTCCCTTTTGCTATCACATATCTCTATAAAGGTAATTTACATTTTTATCATGATTTATATAGGGAGTATTGATTACTTTTTCCTATAATTACTTCATCATTTAATATAATTTATAATGATTTGATTATTTGATATATTTTAATATACAATAAAATTAAATTTAGAAAAAATGTATTTTAGTTTCATGTCTTCAAATAATACTATTATGAAAATAATATAGATTTAATAATAATAAAAATTATTTACAGTGTGATATAAAGCATTTTGTCACGTAATGATTTCAACTTACATAAAAGTTGTAAAAAAGGTTACATTTAATTGTTATACATTGTTGAATATTCTACATATTTTTATTATAAAAATTAAATTAATATATATTTTATATTATTTATTATCTACTCTAATATAAGAAAAAAATATTAAGAAAGTTAGCTTCTTATTTATGTTTCTTCTGTTGACAAGTGTTTCAATTGTCAATTTTTTGTCAATAAATATTTTTTATTCTTTTTTATTCTTTTCTGTAAGATGTCTGTAGAGAGATAGTTTTCATTTTTATTAATAACTTATATTTAGAGTATTAATTATTTTTTGCACTTGATCATTTAATATAATTTCTAATTATTTGACTATTTAATATATTTTAATATATAATAAAAGTAAATTTAGAAAAAATATTTTAGTTTTATATCTTAAAATAATACAGTATCATAAAAAGAATTTGTCATATTTTATATTAAAAAAATTACAAAAAAAATTATATTTATCATTTTTATATAAATTATTATATAAATATTATTATTGTTGAATATTTTGCATATTTTTATTGTAAAAATTAAACTAATATCTATTATATTTATTCTATTATCCACTATAATCTAATAAAATATAAGAAAAAAAATGTTAAAGAAAGTTACATTCTTATCCATATATATTATGTTACTAAGTGTTCCAATTATCGATGTTGTTGTTATTTAACTTTTTTAATCTTTTTCTTTTTTTCCATTTGATGCCACATGTTTTTAGAGAGATAATTTACATTTTTATCTATAATTTATATTTAGTGTATTAATTTTTTTTTATAATTACTTGATCATTTCATATAATTCCTAATTATTTGATTATTTAATATATTTTACTTTTGTTTAAAAAATAATATTATTTAAATATGTTAATTAATTTTTTCTATAGTACTATTTTTTTTTATTTTATAATATTTCAATTACTTGATTATTTAATAAAATTAAATCTAAAAAATATGATTAATTTTATTTTGTAAAATAGTATCATTTAAAAATAATTATAATAATTTTATTTTAAAAAAATTATCAACAGTAAAATATATTTATATTAATTTACCTATATAGATATTTTTACAATTGAATATTCTTCATATTTTAGTATGTAAAATTCAAATTGATATTACACTAATCACATCAGAATTTGTATAAAAAATGTATTTAATATTTCATTTGAAATATAATATATATATATATATATATATATATATATATATATATATATATATATATTTTAAAA
>Ga0214545_1005412_pt1 | contig 23127 bp, 26 predicted proteins | sample CNSS4metaG_FD_160064 | JGI IMG/M metagenome (GOLD analysis project Ga0214545, IMG submission 160064) | Root nodule microbial communities from cowpea collected in UCLA plant growth center, Los Angeles, California, USA - CNSS4 | ecosystem: Host-associated > Plants > Roots > Nodule | place: USA...
AAAATAAGCCAATAAAATTAGATCGTTTTATCATACATGGTATAGTTTACCTAGTAATTTCATTAACCTTAAAAGAGACAAGGGAAACTCAAACTTGTACGAGGAGTGATAAAAGATAAATGCAGATCAAAATTTTAAAAAGGTATTAAAGACCCCCAAAAACTCTTCCACACACCACAAAATTACCAAAATAAGCCAATAAAATTAGATCGTTTTATCATACATGGTATAGTTTACCTAGTAATTTCATTAACCTTAAAAGAGACAAGGGAAACTCAAACTTGTACGAGGAGTGATAAAAGATAAATGCAGATGAAAAGTGCTTTTTCTTTTTTTTTCGTTATTTCGAAGATGTTAATGGACTCAATTACTTAATCAATTTCCTTAGGAAGATGTCTCTGAATTTGCATTGTATAGTCATCCCACAAATCAAAGTCATAGCCGAACAAGATTTGTTGTTTCGAACACGGGGTGTAACTATCTACCTAGGCTAGGAAAATCTTAGACACAATCTTGAGTTCATTATTTTCTCACGATCCGATGTTGTTTTTGCCCCATTGTTGAAAGGTAGCATAGGTCAACTTAATTGTGCTCTCGTGCGATTCTAAAGCAACACCTCAGATATCAATATACCACAAATCTAGTACATGTATGCACGCTACAACAACAACAACAGTAATGTCCTTCTTCTATATCTACTTTTCATCCCACAATTTCTGTTGGTGAATCATCTTCACCACTAACCACATCCCAATATAAAACTTTTTAACTTCACCACAAAAAGATTCTACGTAAACTTTTAGTCTTTAAACTTCGCCACTAATCCCTTTTTCCGATGACGTCAGTGTCCAAAAGCTGTTATATATCACAAAGGCTACACTACACAAAGCATGATTTACTTTTGTCACAGTTTATAGCAAATCACTTCAAAAGATCAATGACATTCTCGCCATATCCAAAAAAAAATATTTTACTCTTGTTAGTGTAAATGTACTTGACGTATATATATATAGAAAACCATTTTTGTGAAATAAGAAATCTACTTCAGAAATGAAGTCCTTGAGTCTAGGATTGTTATTCACTGGTCCCAAATTATACATGATGGATCGCAGACCGACAACTAACTGATGATGATGCTAAATCCAAAGATGAATAACTGAGTTCACACCCTGCAACCACGATCTCTGCTGGATGAAGAATACCATAATGCAATGCACATTTAATCCTAAACATTTGTCAGCAACACGAAAGATACATAAAGTCCTTTCTATTTTTGTTTTCCTGAAAGAAGAAAAAACATTTACAGTTGCTAACTCACATGTCGTATTAATTTGTGAGGTGTGAGTGCGTGCATGCAGTAGAAAGTTAGCCAAGAAAAAAGTTATACATGACGCTGATAGGTAGTAAATACCACATCTGCATGATAGCAGTGAGGTAGCTGGAACGATACACGGAAGAACAAAATAGTAAATAGTATAAATTTACCACCGTTTCTGTGAAAATAGAAAACCCTAGAGGGGTTATGATAATGAAAAATAAATAAATAAATAAAAGAAAAAAGAAAAATGTAAAAGGAGGTAAGCAAGAAGAAGTGGGCATCCACTTCCACTTCTTCCACTCAACAATCATAGGAAGATAACATGACGTTGTCGTTGCCTATCCCAACAAGGTTGTAAAGGTCTCGGTCGCACATTCCTCCACGTGGCAGAGACCCATTGCTCCATGAAGTTGTTAAAATGACAAACCACCCCATCGCTTGTTGTATTAATGCCCACTTCACCCAAACTGTTAACGAATTAACGTGGCTGCCCCTATATACCTCACCCCACTACTGTTATTATTATTGCACAAAAGAGCCAAATCCCTGAATGCTTAGAGAGAGAAAGAGTGATAAAGTGGAAGAAGAAAAGAACAAGAGTTAAACTCGAAGATGGTGTTTGAGGAAACTGAACTCAGGCTCGGACTTGGACTACCTGGGAATGGAGCCACTGCAACTGAACCACCACCAGCAGCAGCAGCAGCAGAAGGAGTGAGAAAGAGAGGTTTCTCTGAAACTGAGACTGAAACAACCACCGTTGATTTGAAGCTTAACCTCTCCCCAAAGGAAGTTTCTTCTGCTGATGGAACAGATCCACGTAATAAGCCAAACACTTCGCCTAAGGAGAAAACCCTTTTGCTTCCCGATCCCGCCAAACCTCCTGCTAAGTAAGTACTACTGCTATACAACAAACCAATAATTTTTACACAAACTTTAGTGGTTTTATGTTGTTACTGCCTTTAATTCTTCTTGTATATGGAGACTTGTTCCTGCTAATTTTCTATCTGTAACTTTTTCATTATGTTTCATGGAGTTAAAACACGTAAGTTTAATAAGGATGTTTTTATCGGTGTTTATATTAATGATATGGTCAACTTGAGGTGTCTGAATAGAATTTATAGAAGGAAGTAAAAACCAGTGACTAAAAATTTTCACTGTAAGAGAGAATATGAAACTGGATCTACAAAGCAATAATCTTTTGATGTAATAACATAGAAAAGTGCATAAGCATGAAGACAAATAGAGTTAGTGATAGTTATGAATATGATGAATAAAAAAATTTTAGGGAGCAAGTTGTGGGATGGCCACCAGTGAGGGCTTTCAGGAAGAACATGTTTGCAGCACAAAAGAAGATGGTAGAGGAAAGTGAGAAGAATAACAGCCCTAATGCAAGCTTTGTGAAAGTTAGCATGGATGGAGCACCTTATCTCCGCAAAGTGGACTTGAAGATGTACAACAGTTACCCACAACTCTCTGATGCCTTGGGAAAAATGTTTAGCTCTTTCACCATTGGTAACTATAATTAACCACTCATTAATTTCTTTCTTTTTCCCTTATTATATTGAAGCAACAAAAGATATGGATCTTAAATTTAATTATCCATGCATGTGAACATAATAAGATTGAACGGTGTGGTGTTGATATATTGAAGGAAATTGTGAATCCCAAGGCTTTAAGGATTTTATGAATGAGAGCAAGTTGATGGATCTTTTGAACAGCTCTGACTGTGTCCCAACCTATGAAGACAGGGATGGTGACTGGATGCTTGTCGGTGATGTTCCATGGGAGTAAGTTATCTTCCACTTCATCTACCCAAATTATTTATATAATTATTTCACCTTCTAAAATAGTTTCAATAAGAAAGAAAAAGAAAAGAGAAAATAAAACCACAAAAACAAGACAGGAACTTCGTATGCACATCACATTGTTATTTCAAACAAGTCCTTATCCAATAAACTTTGCGTAAAAAAATGTGCATGTTTTAAGGAAATTATGTGTGATCATCTCAATTTTTTTAATCATGTCCATGTGCATCAGAATAAGCATTCCTCTTATTATGCTATATATATATACAGATTAATAGTGCACAACCTTCACATTAAAATATATGTATTACCAGAACAGAAAATTTTCTCAAGTGTTTCCACATATATATTTAGATTACTTCCTAATTCTCAATTATTGTATAATTTAATTAATAAATAACATGGACTAATTTGTTTGTGTCAACCAGGATGTTTGTTGAATCATGCAAGCGTTTACGTATCATGAAAGGAAAGGAAGCCATTGGACTGGGTTAGTATCTTAATTTATTTGATGTACTTTTACTTTTACTTACTCTTTATACAAAAAAAGAAACCCTACTCATTACTCATGATTCCATGTATATATAATAATCAATATCCCTCCATTATGAAATGAAAATGGTTTTGTTGTTGTGTCTCAGCACCAAGAGCCATGGAGAAATGCAAGAACAGGAGCTAGAGCAGTAATTAGCATAACCTGTTCCAGCATCGCTAGTGGTGGTTGACTTAGTAACTGCAGACACGGATGGAAAGAGCAGGGTGTTAAAATATAGTTAAATGTGCATCATTATTATTATTATTATTATGGTTTGTTATATAATATTATTTCAAACAAAGCAGTGAGATGTCTAAGTATAAATTATGAACACAAACGATAATCACTCTAAATTATGTTCCAAGACTTTCATGTTTCTTTAATCGTTGTGTGCTTGCGTAATAAGTTTAATAAGTTGTTTGTCTTGTAGTTATATATTTTTCATTTTCTACTTTTCAACTTGTCCTTTTTTCTTCTCCGCCATCATTGATTCCTTGTATTCATCAAATTTTTTATTTGTATAATATTAAATTGTATTGCATGGATGTTAGTTTTTGTTTTAGGTCTAGAATGGAGTAGCCAGTACTTGAAATGTTCCCAAACATGCTAGATTGGAAGACAACATCATGTGCACGCACAAAGAGCATTTATGCATGTCTATATTCATATCAGTTCACTTTATTATTCTTTTATATATATTTGTGAAGAGTTATTATCATCACTATATACAAACTTCTTTTTATACAAACTTCGTTTTATGCCACCTATTTATATGTCTCCCTTTTTTTATATAAATTATTATTGTGAGATTGTATAATTAGTACCACTCATGACAGTTTTCTTAATTTAATGACTCAACAGTACTTGGTTGGATTAATATAAGGAGAAATTGAATTAATTAATACAAAAAATTCATAACAAATAAAGAATTAGAGAAAAAAATATATGATGAAACTAGATCGATAAAGAGAAAAATAGTATTATTAAAATGTTATATAAATATAGTGTATGAATAATATAAGTCTAATGTAAACTGTCTTGCCTCTCACATCTGTCAAGATTAAAGAAAAAACAATTTTAGACATGATAAGGTATAAAAGCTAAAGAATTAAAGAGCAAATTTAGTGACAAAAATTGTTTTTTATCGGTGTGAGAAAATATTTCATTAATAATCAATTTTAGTGCTAAAAGTTATTAATTATTATAGTAATCAATTTAGACATTAATTTACAAAATAAAAAATTATTTGTTATTAAAATAGTCAATATTATCAATAAAAAATTATATTTGGTCTCTAAATCAATTTCTAAAATTTAATTACTAAAGAAAATTGATCACTAAAAACTATCAAGGTTTTTATTACCAAAGAATTAATTTTTAAATTATTATCCAAGTAATTAGTGACCAATTTAGAGATCAAATTATAATTTTTTAATCATAATATTGACTATTTAAGTAATCAATAATTTTTTATTTTATAAATTATATCTATATTAGTTATTATAATGTAACTAATAAATTTTAAATTTTAAAATTAATTATTAATAAGATATTTTTATATAATGTACCGGAGAGCATAAGATTCTAAAATATTTTACATTTGTCATTTGCCGATATAAGATCTTACTATCACATAAAATTTACATCATTTGTCAATATTTTAAATTTTATGTGGTGCCAAGATAATTTGTCAATATTATTAAAAGAGAATTTCTTGTAATATCTAGAATTGTATTTTATGTTATGAACGTCTAACCAATAACTAAAAAGTGAAAACTAAAAACATATAGCTACTAGAAGAATAAATGTGTAACAAAATATTATTATTTGTCTTTAATTTAAAATGATTTTTCTATTTTTTTTTTATTACGAAGAGTTTATATTAATCATTATTTTACGAATAAATAGCCTTTTATTTTGGTACTATATGAAGGGAATTTGGTGATGGCTGGTGTGTGGAGTTTATTGAAATAATACATGATCGTTCTCATTATAATATTATACTAAACAAGGTAAAGTTTAAGAATTGTTTTCCTCTTAAATGCAGTTACTTGCAGAAGTAATATTGTTAAAATTTTAGACACTCCTGTCATGCACATCCCCTTCATCCCAGTTTCTTATAAAATACAGTTCTTTTAAACAATAAATTTAGCCATCTGAAAAGATATTATAATATTCTAGATCTTACAAATAAAAAAAATAATAATTAAACTAAATTTTAAATTAATGAAAATTAAAACGTAAATAAAAACTACATATAAAGATGTAAGCTTTATAAAATATTATAGTTTAAACCAAACTTACAAAACAGTTATAATCTAATATAACAAAATTTAATTAAAATGAAAAAAAATTATTATGAATATATTTTATTTAGCTCTTACTTAAAACATACTATAACCAGAAAAATTCTTCAGAAATTCAACAAGAACGAGTAATTTATCTATTTTTACAATACTAATTAAAGATGTATTGAAATACGTGATGCAATTTATCATTTTTTTTGGGGTGAGAGATGTTCTGAGCTTAAACAGTAGTGATACTAATGAGTCAATGTCAGGGAATTAATGAGTCTTTAATATGATAATGAGTCACTGTCACAAACTTAATGACTCTTTAAGACGACAATGATATATTCTTCTGACAATTACTTTGCCAGAAAATATGCTTATTCTAATATCCTCAAATTGTTCCTTTCAACTTCTATATATTACCAAACGCAAATTGTTATCCAATATTTCAGAATTGTCTTCAAAATATTTTGCAATGTCTGCGTTTGCAAGAAAATCCTGTGTTACTGTGAACCACAGTTGTTGCCTCACTATTAATGGAAGGAAATTAGCTTTATGAATCTGCTATTTTTTTTTTTCCTTTTCTCTTCATTAGGTGGAGACTGAAAATAATGTACAGAAATTGCTTGCCATCATCATTATATTTAAGATTATTGTTCATTTAAACCTTTATATTTCTTTTATTCAAATGAGTCTCGGTATTTTTTAAAAGAATCAATTTTATTCACGCATTAATGTTGTTTGAAAGATATTACATGTTAAAAAAAATTCTAATGTAGAAGATGATGATCCAAATTTTTTCAACAATAATAATACTAATTTAACATAAAAAATCAAATTGATTCTATACAGAAAATGCTAATTCAAGTATTGAGATTAAGTCAAATTAATTGATAACTTACTTTAAGTTTATTTGTATTTCTTTAAAAAAAAAATGGTTTTTAAGTCAATAGGATACCTGCTTTTCTTAATTGATGGTAGGAGATGCATTTGAACCTAGTTGTCATGCACATAAAATACTTCCATGTATATAAAATACTTAGAGTTATTCATATTGGGAATCTTAAAAAACATTTAAAGTTTTGAGATACTCGCAATCTCCTCTCCACCCCTCCCAAAAAATCCTGAGATTGAGATACGCAATTCGAGAGCAGACTATCAAAATAATAAAAATAACAATTAAATTCATTCCACATTATTATTTTTATTGATATTTAAGGGAGGAAGTGACTTTAATATAAAATAATCTACAAACTATTCTTCTGGAGATCTTTTTAAAAGCTAAGACTAATTTATACTATTCACAAAATTCAATTTTTAAATATTTGGTTCATTTTATGAAAAAACGAACCATTATTATACAAAAACTAAACTCACTAATTTCAGAAACAAATAATTCTTCTAAGAAAAATATTTTGACTAATCGAAGAAGTCGAGCATGTATACTATATTGACACTTAGTCTATCACCCCCATACAGCACCCAATGAGTGACTGGAAAAACTTCATAAAAAATAGTGTTTAACTTTATTACAATATGAGACAGTCATGCAAATATCATACAACAATTGTCTTGTAAGACAGTTCTAGGCGCCAACGGCTAACATGAAAATTTATATAACTAAGGATGCATAATGAATCTAGAATTTAAATAATAACTCATTGCACATGTATACATTAGAGAATCAGTTGAAGGAAATACAATTATCAGCCCCGAAGCACATTACAATGCTGTCTATCGATCCTCCTCCGTTTTTTTTCAGGTTCAGGGGACTGCAAATAAACAAAATAGTTTATAATAACACCATTACATGTTCTATATCAAAAAAATCTTGTCTGAAAGGGCATTGAAACAAACACCAATTCGTTTGAGAAACATGTGATCCTTTTGTATTATTGATGCACAGTGCATTTAACTTTTCCACACAAACCAAGAAAAGAGGTAAAAAGTGGAACATGTCACATTACCTCCTCGCTGAGTAAATGTGGAACCTGAACCCTTTTGGAGCCATCAGGTAGACGTTTAGAAGGTGAATGGTTTTCCGTAGCAGCATAAGAAGCATCGCGAACCTGAGTACAAAATACATATTTCCAATATCAGAACCGAAGAAGTATGGAATTTCAATCCAATTAAGTCCAAAGTATTTTATATGCTTGCTTAGTCACAAACTGCATTTTCTTGTGTACCATTTAGTTCTTTAGACCCTTACATTAACTCATGAAGCTCACGTCTTAAAATACAGTAAATCTATTATGAAAGAAATCATCTGAAGAATTACTTGGTTACCTGACTCTGTATGGCGCCTATTAACATATCCTGACAACCTGATGCATGCACATTTTCCAAAGTGGGGCACTGGAGCAAAAGTCTTCCTGAACCAGTCAAGTTAAAAGAAAATAATCAAATTTTCCATTCGTAAAGGAAATCTTAATGTGATGACTTCTATTTTGACATGATGATTACGGAAGAACAGGAGTATGAACTACCTGGATGCAAATTTGTACAAGAATTCAGATTCAGATCAATGAGTCGTGGGCAGTTTAAATACAGGGCCTGCATATCCATTGAAAAAAAGATTCAGAGATTAGAAGCATTGGAAAGACTATATAGCATAGAGATCTTTAGTCTAATGAAACTCACGTCTAAGCCTGTGCAGCCCCAGAAACTGAGTTTCCTTAAACGGCTGTGTTTGATAATTAGTTTCTGGTTTATAAGGTGTACATTAGAGACAGATGTTTTCTGTAATTTGCAGTTGTTTTCGTCAGCAGCTGGATTTTGCAAATTAGGATCACATATGGTCATGCCACAGTCCATGATTTCAAGGAGCGGCAACTGAAATGTCGCAAACTGAATACCACCTAAGTTAAATAGCAGCAGATTAGAAAGCAGAAACTCAAGCTCGCATAAAAGTTGTCAAGTTATTGAATATGCAATAGAAAATTACTTGAAGTCACGTTGGGGCAAACAGCAAGAAGGAGTCTTTTCAGGGTATCAGGGAACACATTGCAAATCATACTAATGCCACTGTCACTAACACTAGATCTGTGAAAAAAATTATCCATTATACACACTTTCCAAGAGATAAACAAGGAAAATAAGAAGAAAACAATGCATCCCTGAAATAAAATGTTATATTATATTGTCTTTTATCTCTTTGTACAGTATTAAGTTCCACGGATTTACTACATTGAAGATTCCTATAGAATTTGATTACAGTAAGAATCAGGTACATACCCACTGAGATCAAGCAGTTCAAGATTTGGATAGCTTGAGGAAATTGCAGCAACAGATGCATCAGTGATTTCAGACCCAAGAACAAGAGAAAGCATTCGCAGCCCCCTTAATTGTATTGAAACAAAACTTCAATAAGTTCATTAAATTAAAAAAAAAAATAAAGTACATAAAAATGACATTCTCACTGATTATATAAAAGGCATCACCATGGGATTTCGGATATAAATATTAAAATCGGGATCAAAATTCTAAGTTGATTGTTGCCTGGTAATTTGTGAGCGTCCTGTGTGCATGTGTGTGGGCTTGTGAGAGTGTATACATACTAATATTGTAGACATGTTATTTGTTTCGTTTCCTTTCTTAAGCACGACACTTGAGTGCAGCATAAAATTGGAAATGGTCATGTTTGGTCATGTTAAATGTTTGGTTCATTCACCACCAGATAATATGAACACTAACAAATACAGATGCAAAGTTCAAAACATTGTACATTGCCACCTTTCTTTTATAGAGGAGAAATTTAAACATGAAGGCATATTGTCGATGCTAACTGAGAAAATAGAGATCAAGATGCCAAAAACAAATGACAAACCTCAACTGAGCAGCAGTAAGAGCTAGCACAGCAGAGTGTGAAAGCCGTTCTGAAGCTATATGTATGTTTTGCAATCTCGGGCAACTTCTCCCCAAGCCTTCAATCATAGTGGTGAGATCTGTACTATCATTTTCTTGGCAAGAAAACTCCAAGGAAATCTCCCTCAATTGGGGACAATTAAATACCTACAATTTCAGGCATGTTAGCAACTAGAATTCAATTCACAAACTCGGAAACATATAGTTATTGACCATGTCATAAATAACATAAGAAAAAGTACGAAAGAAAAGGCAAATAATCACCATTTTAGACAGAGAGTGCAAATCTGATAGCCAGAGTGTACAAAGACTTGACGAACAGAGGAAAAAACACCCCAAGTTAGAACATCCTTCCATCTTGAGGCTTTTGAGACTTTTTTTATCAGCAACAAACCGGCCTAGTTCATCCCTGTGTTATCATAATCGAATATTAGATAAAGCTAGAAAGAAAGAGGCAGCATTCTTTGGTTAAACATGCATATGCAAATATCTAGAATTATATAAGTATAGAAAGGCCAAGAATGACTGTGTAAGAAATTAAACAGATCAAAAACAAAGACAGTAAACCAGAACTAACTTTTACACAGCATACTAGCAATAAATAAAGATCATACGATGCGTAAAATGATTAAAATTAAAAGATCAGATTAAAAAGATAAGATCGATCAATACCCATTAATCCTAATGGTTGCAGCATCGAATGTGGAGATTTCCATACTCTCAAGATTAGGACATGAAAAAGCGACGCAAGCCAGCATAGTTGAATCAAAATCACTGCAGCACAACAACAAACATGTTAGATTCATGAAAGAAAAAAACATCAATGGCATTTTCTGATCCCATTTTCAAAATTCAATCCATTTATTTCCTTTTTTAATTATTTTGTGTCCACATTATCCTTTTTGAAGGGCATATCACTAATCTCTCTATTTAGATTAAAAGGATCGATCTGGATCAACACAGAAACTCTTGTTTACATGTTTAAATATGATTATCTACGTTATCCCTTTTTTTATCTAGGTTATCACTTTTTCTTTCAAGTGCCAAAACAATCTTTGAACAATTTTTATCATATCCACTCGTCAGTTTCTCAATCAAAACGACATCGCAGATGGAGGTCCTACCTCTCCATTCTAAGCGAGAGTCTCACAATCCCAGGACATTTCTGCAACATCGAGGCAACAAACCCAACTGTAACGTTGACGGGAACCCTAAGTTTCAACTCCTCAGCCGCTCTCCATATCCTCTTCGCCGTCTCCCTCCACCCACGGCACACCTTCGCGGCGGACAGCAGCCCCGCCGGCGGCAGCCTCCTCATCACATCCCACAGAAGATTCACCGGCAGTCCACACGACTCCGCATCCAGATCCAGATCAGGATCGGTTTCAGAAAACAAATCTGCATCCACTCTTTCTTCCTGTTCGGACGGATCGAATCCAGAACCGCCTTCATCAAGATCGTCAAACGACAGAGCGCGACGGAGACTAGAGGAAGGATGCCGGAGGCCAGATGCAGCAGAGGAAGGAACGGATACAACGGAGAGAGAAGAATCAGGAGGGGCAGTAGTGATGGAAGCAGACACAGGAGTCTTGATGGTGCAGTTGTGACCTTTTTTGGGAAGACCACAGCGACCACAGTTGTAACTGCCACGCCTTTTGCCACGCTTGCCGTCAGTGGCGGCGTCTCCGCCATGGGCCGGTGGGAGCGCGGCGGTGACCTGCATAGTCTATAGATAGAGTGTGGGATTGAATGATGATAGAGGGAAATATAAGAACAAAGCGCGGGTAGCCTTCGCGCGCTAATTTTGATGTCTTTTATGATATGCTTCTTTCTTTTTGATAATAATTGTTGTTGTTTTTTTTTTAAATGACCTAAGTTTGTATAAATATGCCTAGTGGACAGTTATGTGAAAGGTTGTGACTCTAAGTAAATGTGACTCATTAGAGATTTTGGATTTTGCGATCAGTAACAACGGATCCTTCCTTAATAGTCACGGTTGATTATTTATTTATTTGATTGATTTTTTAATTGTTTATAATTATTTATTAAATTTGGAAATTAATTACTATTTTTCAATAATAAGAAACTTTTTCTTTACATTTAAATATAAACAAAAAATAGTTTTTGAATATATAATTTTATACAAATACAAAACAATAGTTTAAAATACTATATTTTCATTAGAGGTTGTTTTTTCATTAATTTCTAATTATTTATAAATAATTTCTTAATATTATATATATATATATATATATATATATATATATATATATATATATAAATTGATATTCTATGTAAATTGTCAATTTTTTTAGAGAAATATACGGTTAAAAAAAGATGTAGCTCTGTGGATAGTACATTTGTCTTCCTAATTAATAATTAAAAAAACTACTTTCTTTGTTAATTATGGCACTCTTAAATATGTGATATATATTGTTAATTGTGCATGAATACAAATAATGCTATAAATGATTTCTATTAATATATTTGAAAACTTTATACAAATTTGTTCACTTTTTCAATTATATTAATATTATAGTCATCTATATTTAGTGTTAAAGTTTTATGAAATATGTTTTTCAAGTATATATTAATGTTCTAATGTTATTTGCATTGAAAAATTATTGTGAAAATTATTTTTTCCCTAGAATATAAAAACTAAAATAATGAAAGTAAAAATAAAATTAAGTTTGACAAATTTTAAACAAGATACAAAATAGATGTTTTAAGAGAAGTAATCCACTAATTTTTTTAACAAAGTAACGTTACTTCAAATGTACCATCTCATTATCAAACTTTTATCTCATACCCATTCCCCACCGGGTAACGGGTATAATCTCGTATACATACCTGTACTCGTTTCCTTACTACTTCAATATAAATTTTAATTATTTTATAAATAATAAAGAATTATGGTAAAGGAAACATAATATTATCAAATATTCAAAATTAGAAGAATGATTGTTTCTTCGATATCAAATATTTGAAATAAATTATAATTGTTTACATTTTAGATTAGAATACCAAATAAAATTTCATGAGAACCAAAACATTTATTAAATTTGTAAACTACAAACATTAATGAAACCTAGTTGATAAAATTTAAAAATATTTTTAAAAAAATTTAATGGAAAACAAATATTCAAATTAAAATATATTTTAAATGTTTGTTTACTTCAATTTTTTAAATTTTAATGAATCTCTTTTTTATACACTAATAAAAATGATAATACATCACTTAATAAAAATGACGGAAATAACAAATAATAAACATAATAATAAAATTTTGACATAGATATTGTATCTTTTGAACTCCAATATATGTTGGATGGTGATAAAAAAATATTCATGACAATTACATTAAATTTTGATATTGTAGTACATAAAATTTATTTATACAATTATAGTGAAAAAATTACAGTATGATTGATATAATGAGTTAGAAAATAAAAAATAATTAGATAAAATGTACTAAAATAGTATTCTACATGATGAAAATAAACATTAAATAAAAATATTAAAAAATTAAAAGATGTGTGTCTTAGAAATAATTTGAGAAACTATTGAAAGAAATCGCACAAACGAAAATAAATGTATAATTAAGGGTATGATAAGATGAAAAATACCTTAGACATCTAAGAACACTTTTCAAATATTAACATATATACTCAATGGTTGAGAAATAATTGTTTTAGCGAAACAAAAGAGTTATTCAAATGAAACAAAAATTAATAAAAATAAGTATTTTTTTTATATTACCTAGTAAATTAAATGTTTATGTTATTAAACACTTAAATTGAGAGTATTAAACATACTCAGGTGAAAGAAAAATATATAATAAATAAAAATATTAAAAAATAATAGAAATATTCAAATATGAGACATAAAATTTTAATTGACATACATCATCTTAACATAATTACATAAATGTTATGATAAGATGAAAAATATATTGGAGATGCTAATGAGTTTCATAATAAACCAAATAATTAGAAGAAATAAAAAATTGAAATATATATATATATATATATATATATATATATATAGAGTTTTTTAATTAATTGTGTGAATATTTTAATAATTTAAACGATGATAGAGATATGGCAGGGACGGATATTATGGCGGGGATATGTACATCCCCATAACCATCCCCATACCCAATTGAAAAAGTGGGGGGTTCCCCATACCCATATCCATACCCAGTCAATGTGGGGATTCCCCGTCAAAATGGGGACGGGTTCGGACAATATCCACGGGGACGAGTTTATTTGCCATCTCTAATCACGCATATACATTCTTAATCTACTATACTATACTTCTATTACCAAACTATACCTAACTAGATCTAATATGCTCGACCACCCAAACTAATGGTGCCTCAATCACAAGAGGTGCCACTACACCTACATATTCATCTGCTCATACCAATAAGGTGATTATTGCAAAAGAAAAGACAAACAACATAAGACACAAAGTGCAAAGCTAAACTAACTGAATAAATTATATAAAAGCACTTTAAAACATTTCATATACATATAAGGTTTTATTCCAAGATATACAACACAATCACTACTCATGCCATATTATAAATCAAACTCATTTAGACTTAATATTATTTGGATACGTGCACTTGTGTCAGACTAGTGAAGCCATGCACCTTTGGTGATATAACCTGCTTTACCGAGTTACCACATACAAGGTTAATCCCTTTCACAATCATAAAAATAATGGAACCATCCTTATAACAGGACCTCTTGCTACTCTCCCCACCTAACAATTCTCCTTTACGTGAGTATGAATAGCTAGTAGAATTCATGATAACTTCACAAAAAGATGAAACAATATTGACTATCAAGGCACACCCTAATAAAACACATCACCAATGGGATTTCCTCCCGATAAATACCTTACAAGATTTCACTACATACCTTTGTTTCATAATATAAACCCATCATATACATCCTTAATCACATCTTCATATTCACTTATCAATAATTCTATTTCAAACAATTACAATCTCAAACATATACATACATAAAGTACATCAAAACGGTGAAAATCATTTCTCTAAACACAAACTTCAAAACAAAGATCTCACTAGTAAAAGTGAATATCCATGCGTCTAGGATTAGCTGCCAAAATTTCAGCTCAATTCGACGGTTAACGAAGCATGAATCTTCATTTTACCAAGAAAACACAAATAAGAAAAACAAGGTGGCACCCGAAACCTAACTCCTGGAATCAACTAACTTTTACCACCCGACAGTCTAAAAATGGCGTTTAGCGACACCAAAAGTCAAGGGCCTATCGCCCGACAACACTGTAACGGTATATAAAAAACATGTTCCTGCAGAGAACAAATAAGATAAGTTAGGCACCAGTGTCACCTTACCTAGTCCGCTGTCTCCTCAGTAGGCCTCTTCCCTGTTGGCGTATGTCTGCTTGGACCCGGAGGGGTTACCTGTAGAAGGGACTCCGAACCTCAAGTTAGCGAAAGCTCTCAGAAAGTCAAATCAGGTGATTAAGGAAGTAATGAATGTGTATCTTTAATTTGTGGGGTCCAAGTGTATTTATAGATTATTAATTGTGTTTAACCATTCCACGAGTTGGGCCCTGGTTTGGGCCATAGGTGGGCCTGGGCCCTAGCCCAGGCCCTTAGTCCTGATTATTATGGGCTTACTGATTTTTAGGAGTGTTTTGGTTTCGTCAAGTCTCTTAGAGTGGTCGGTGTAGTCTGATTACTTCTTTAGCGGCTTATGCCGTCATTGTTCGCATGTCGTCCTAGGCTGGCTGTTCCTTTAGCGACTTGGGTTATCAGTTTAGGCTGGTTAGGCTTAGGTCAGCTTGGGCCGGCTACCTGAATTATTTTCCGTATAGATGTGGTGATCGTTTATTATTATTATTATTTGGTTGAGTTGGCTAGGTGTGGTACACCAGTCTCCCAGCCTTTGTTGATATAAGTATGTCGGTGAAGGATAATATGTGCTGATGTGCTAGCGAGACCGACTAGGTGTGGTACACTAGTCCCCTAGCCTTTAAGTGTGATGAACAGTGTGAAGGCTGAAAACGTGAAGGGATTTGTGGTAGGTGAAGGGGTTCGTGGCAGGTGAAGGGGTTTGTGGCAGGTGAAGGGGTGTCAGAAGTATAATCTAGAGAGGTTTTGCGCCGTCATTTTGATGCTTTATGACGATTGGAATAAGTTGTGACTTTTGGCGGGAAGGAGTTGTAACGTTTGAGATTCGTGTTTATAAATGAAGATATTGCTGGTAGTGCACCCACTTTCTTTCATTTGCAAAAAAAAATTTGGGATCAGTTACTTCGTGTGCGTTTAGAGCTGTCCGATATCTTCCTTACTTCCTTTGTCATCCTAAAAGAATCAGGTATGTCTAGTACTAGTGATAGGGTTTCGTTGTTGAGTTCGAGTAGTGAGAGGTCTGAAGGTAGCGAGAGTAGTCGAGCCGATAATAGTGATATGGAGGAAATAGAAAACGTAGGGAGGATCCCAATGGAGAGGATAATTGAGGTTAGGGAAGACCCACCCGAGGAGTTGGCGGAAAGCAGTTGGCAGGCAAAGGCCGGGTAAGAATGGGTAGCGGCAGACGTGTGAACACAACAATCGTTGTTTCGGTGATCGCAGTTATTGAAATCGTGGTTGAATTGCACGCCACTTTTTGAGAAAGGTGCTCGGAGGGACATAGTGGTGCCGAAGAGGGTAACCACTGTGGAATGTGTTTGCCATGGTCGAGAAGGAGTTGCCGAGGAGTTTTTCCATATGTACATGTGTCATTTCTCACAACTACACATTCGGCTGCCATTTGATGAGTTCACCATAGGAGTGCTCTGGTTGTTGAATGTCGCTTCTACTCAGCTGCATCCGAATAACTAGGTATACTTGCAAGCGTTCCGATTGTTGTGCATGGCGTTATATCTAGAGCCATCTCCGCGAGCATTTTTGTACTTTTTTGTTACGAGGCTGAAAAGTCCAACAATGTGGCTGTCGCTCATAAGTCGGCCTGGTTTCAACAGACTAGATGCATTCACTCAGTCATTTAAGCACTTCAAAGATGGGTTCTTCAAGGTGGTGGTGAAGCAAGCTGGCCGGTCACATTTTTATACAGCTGATGGTAATACTAAGTTTCCATTTTTCTAGACCGGCAACCCTTGAAGGTATAAGGTGATTTTGAGGGAGGATTTGTCGGTGACCGAGAAGGAGGTGGTGGATACTTTGATGCAGTTTAGCGATAAGATACCCACTAAGGGCTTAGTTAGGGTGTATAATTTGGTTCACCCAATTATATATATTGAAGGTAGCTTTCTGTAATTTTGAGCATTATTTTATGTTCGAGCATTTTGATGGTTTGTGTGTTGTGTGTTGCAGGACATATGGCACAGATGGGCAAGAAGAACTTGACGCTTTTCCAAACCTTGCGAAAGGAGAAAGCGGCAAAGGCTAAAGGCACTGGGAGCACTAAGGTTCCCAACCCGCATGGGTCGTTGGTAGACGTGCATGTGCACGGTGGAACCAAAAGAAAGGCGGAGTTGCCGGCCAGACCTGGCAAGGGGAAAGACGTGAAGAAGGTGCGGGTCGTCTTGATGGGGCCAGGTTCATCAAGTGGAGTGAAGGGACCGGATGCTAGACTGATTGAACTTCCAGAGACTACTGTGAGGAAGGACATCGAGATCAACATGCCAGAATCGTTGATAGATTCAATTGATAATATGGAGCCGAACGCCTTGGTGAAGGTTATGGTTGAATTCAGCAGCAAGACGCTGATATTGAGTTGGCGTGTGGGGTCTTTGTACCAGAGGGAGCTGAAGGAGGGGAGCCGGACGAATGTTGATGAACTTCAAGAGAAGGTGGACAAGTATGCAGAGGAGAAGGAAGCCTGGAAGAAGGAAAATAAGGAGTGGGAAGAGGAAAGGAAGAGGTTGGCTACATAGAGGTTGCGCTGCCTTGATTCTGAAGAAAAGTTGAAAGGCCGGATTGCAGATCTTGAGGCCGACTATGATGAAATAAAGGAAAAGCATGACGGGTTGGAGGTGGAAATGGAGGATCTAAAGAGTTGCATCATACAAGAACATATCAACGATTTTCAGAAGGGTGTGCGACAAGCGACCTTTTTTTATGAGAGTGTTGATGTCAACGACGCAAGGTTCGATGTGAATAAGGACGTGGTTGATGGGGTACTTGTGGACGAGGGTGAATCTAGTCTCGAAGGGGATGGGGAAAAGGGGGTGGAGAATGTCGATATTGGTGGTGATGGAGTGATGGCTAAGGATGCCGAGCAGGAGACAACTTAGAAATGTTATTTTAATATTTCCAATTTGCTTAATGATTCTAAGTTTGTAATAATTCGTACATTACTTACTTTTGTGCTACTACAAATGTCATATCTTGTTTGTTTTATGCCGATTGCCCGCGTGTTTAAGGTATGAAAAGTATGCGAACGCGATTATTTGTTAAGGGTGTTCGGCCCAGGACGTTTACTTGTGGTAAGGGTGGGGAACTTAAACGAATTAATCATCAAGTTAAGGGTGTTCGACCCAGGCCGCTTACTTGTGGTAAGGATGGGGAACTTAAACAAATTAATCATCAAGTTAAGGGTGTTCAACCCAGGCCGCTTACTTGTGATAAGGGTGGAGAACTTAAACGAATTAATCATCAAGTTAAGGGTGTTCGACCTAGGTCGCTTACTTGTGGTAAGGGTGGGGAACTCAAACGAATTAATCATCAAGTTAAGGGTGTTCGACCCAGGCCGCTTACTTGTGGTAAGGGTGGGAAACTTAAACGAATTAATCATCAAGTTAAGGGTGTTCGACCTAGGCCGCTTACTTGTGGTAAGGGTGGAGAACTTAAACGAATGCGAGAAGTGAAGTGAAGAATAGTCGTGAAGTTGGGAACCATTTTGTTTATTCATGAAATCTGGGGTGCCTCGTTAAAACCTCCCTGGCTAAAACCCTCCTTAGGGAAAAAAGACCAGGTGAGGAAAAAGAGTACACCCAGGGTTACAAGTGTTTGATACAAAACATGTCCTTAACTAAAGTAAAACTTTAGATGGGATACATTCCATGTATTGGGTATTTCTTCCCCAGACAACTGCTCTAGTCGATATGCTCCTCCCTTAGCGTCTTCACGTATTCGGTATGGGTCGTCCCAATTTGCGGAGAACTTGCCATCCTTCTTTCTTGCACTGTTGGCCATTCTCCAAACTAAGTCTCCTTTTGCGAACGATCTCAGACATAGGTTGGCGTTATATTTCCTGGCAGCTCTTTGTTTGGCAGCTAAGTTGCGTATTTGAGCTTTTTCTCTTAGCTCGGGTAGGAGGTCAAGGTGGGTGGCCATGTTTTGATGATTTTGGGCTGAGTCATATAGTTCTCGGCGTAGGGATGGTTCACCAATTTCAACGGGTATCATGGCGTCTACACCATATACTAGGATGAACGAAGACTCATTTGTTGCTGATTGAGGGGTACACCTGTAGGCCCATAGCAATTATACTAGTTCTTCTAGCCATCGGCCTTTGGCGTTGTCTAACCGCTTGTGTAACTCACTAGTATAACCTTGTTTGCCGCCTCGGCCTGTCCGTTGGTCTGGGGGTGTTCAACATAGTTGGTTACGTGCTTGATGCCCAGGCCGATGTAGAACTTAGCGAGTTCTTTATCTATAAATTGTCGGTCATTGTCGGTGATGATGGTGTGTGGGACGCCATATCGACATATGATATCCTTCCAAACGAATTATTGTACTTGTTGGGCTGTAATGGTGGCAAGTGGTTTGGCTTCTATCCACTTGGTGAAGTAGTCGACGACTACTATCAGGAATTTTACTTGACCTTTGCCAGGGGAGAAGGGGCTGAGGATGTCCATTCCCCATTTTGCGAAGGGCCACGGGGATAGTATAGGATGAAATTGTTCTTGTTTCTGGTGAATGAGGTTGCCATGCTTCTGGCATGGTATGCATTTCCTGACGAAGTCTTGGAAGTCGGCCTCCATGGTTGGCCAGAAGTAACCGATGCGAAGGATTCAGGTAGTCATGGTGCGCGCGCCGGAATGGTAGCCGCATATGCCCTAATGTAATTCTTTAATTATGTACTGAGCTTGTTCTACTATGACACATTTGAGAAGTGACTGGCCGTATCCGCGTTTGTAAAGGTCGTCACCTATCATCATATACCTAGCGACTTTAGTTATCCAAACTCTGTCGGTGTTAGGTGGAGGGTTACGGGTTTTGAGGTACTAGATGTAGGGGGTTGTCCAATTGTCGGCTTGGTCTTGGGTTAGGTTATGGCAAGTACTTATGATGGAAAGGGCGGGCAGTGTTTGTTCTAATAGGGATCGGTGCCGACTTTTTAACTTGGTGCTGGCCAGTTTAGATAATATGTCGGCTCTAACATTTTCGGATCTGGGAATGTGTTGTATGCGGACTTATTCGAAGGCGGACTGGACAACTTTCCGGACTAGATGGTAATATTATAGGAGGGTAGGGTCTTTGATCTGGAACTCGTTATTTAAATGGCCTATAGTGAGCCTGACGTCGGTTTTGCATGTTAGCGACTTGATACCAACCTCGCGGGCCAGGGATAGGCCGGCAAGGATGGCTTCGTATTCGGCTTGGTTGTTAGAGTTCTTGAAGGCGAAGTGTAGGGATTTTTCGATGAGGATGTCGTTGGGGCCTTCTAGTACGATGCCAGCACCTACTCCCTTCGGGTTGGATGAACCATCAACATAAAATGTCCATTGGTCCACTTCAGGAGTTTGTTGGAGATCGTTGACAAAGTCTAGAAGGCATTGAGCTTTGATGGGGCCGTGAGGTTCGTAGCGGATGTTGAATTCGGATAATTCCACGGCCCAGGATGACATCTGTCCTGCATGGTCTGGTTTCTGCAATATTTTGTAAATTGGGTAGTCGGTTTTGACGATTATGTTATGATTTTGGAAGTATGGGCGTAGGCGTCGGACTGCATGTACCAGGGATAGGGCCAATTTTTCTACCATCTGGTATCTAGTTTCGGGGTCTTGTAGGGTTTTGCTAACGAAGTAAACATGATGTTGGTTACCGTCGACATCTTGGATCAACGCGGCGCTGATGGTGTGATCGATGGCGGTTATATAGACCAATAAGGGTTAATGCGTATCCGGTTTATGAAGGATAGGTGGTGAGGTGAGGGTGATTTTAAGCTTCTGGAATATTTGTTCACAATCATCATTCCACGAGAACTTGGCGGATTTTTTGACCAGTTATATGATGGGTTGGGTTTGTTCGACTAGTTTGGGAAGGAAGCGGGAAATGGCTGTGAGGCGGCCTATGAGGCGTTGTACCTCTTTGACGCTGGTTGGGCTTCACATTTCGATGATTGCATTGCATTTTTGAGGGTTGGCCTCTATACTGCGCTGGGTTAGCATGAATCCAAGGAGTTTACCGCGGTCGACACCGAATACGCACTTGTCGGGGTTGAGGCGAAGGTTGTACTGTCGTAATGCGGAGAAGATTGCTGATAGGTCCTGAGCATGCTGGTGATGGCTTAGGGATTTGACAACCATGTCATCAACATATACTTCAATGCATTTGCCCATTAAATGACTGAAGACTTTGTCCATCAATCGTTGGTAGGTCGCTCCAGCGTTTTTAAGTGATCCCAGAGCCGAGTGGCCGCTCGATGTGATTGGTTTACTGGATGGGGAGTTGTGGGCGTAGGCTGACCATGTAGCATTCGCGTGCAAGGCGTTGATCGCATTGAATGGTGAGGATGTGTCCAAATAGGGAGGGAAACTTCATGGCCAGATGAGGGGTGGAGACGACAGCGCCAAGGGTGTTAAGCGAGGGGCGGCCGAGGAGGACATTGTAAGATGTAGGTGCGTCAATGATGAGGAAGCGGACAGGAACGATCTTGGTTTGGGCTCCATCACGGAAGATGGTATGGAGGTCAATGTAGCCGCAGGTGGAAACTTTTTCCCCAGAAAAGTCATAAATTGGTTCATCGTATGGGACCATGGCGGTGTCTGGGAGTTAAAGTTTCTGGTTTGTTGCCCAGTAAAGGATGTCGACGGAATTGCCTTGGTCGACGAGGACTTTTTTGACTATGTAATTTTCTATTTCAATAGTGATGACAATAGGGTCATCTTGTTGGTGGTCGAGGCCGTGGAAGTCGTCGTCTGTGAAGGTTATGGGAGGCATGCAGCGTCTGTGATGGGAATGGGTAATGTGGTTGATGGGTTAGATATGGCAGAGGTGTCTCTTTCTGGTAGAAGAGGTAGATCCTCCACTAGCAAAACCACCGTAAATGGTGTTGATAGTGCCGCGTAGGGAAAGGGTCGGCGGGGGTTACGTCGGTGCAGGCCAGTTAGGGGTCTTGGTTCGTGGGTTGGTTTGGGCATTTATCGTGGCGAGAGTCACGAGGAGGGCGTCTGTGGTTGGGACGAGGAGGATGATGGGATCGAGAGGAATGATCTTCTTTACGAACAAAGCGACGAAAGTGGCCAGCACGCACTAGTTCTTCGATTTTATCCTGGAGTGCTTTACAGTCCTCTGTAGTATGACCATGGTTGCGGTGATAGTGGCAGTTTTGGTCATGTCGGCGTTGGGGGGAGTGGTCGTCTTACGTGGCGGTGGGATGAGGTCGGCCTATAAGGCCTCATCAAGGAGGCGAGATCTGGGGACATTTAGGGGAGCATATCTGGTGAAGCGGGGTTATCGGGGTTCTCATGGTCTCGGATCAGGACGGGGGGTTGTGGGGTGGGGTTGGCGGTGGAGGGTGCGTAATCAATGCAAAATTTAGTATGGAGGGTTTGCATTTCCTCCATACGGACATAATCGGCGGCATGCAGCTTCAACTCGTGCATAGAGGTAGGTGGGTGGAGGTAGACGTTGTTGGCGAAGGGGCCGGGTTGAAGGGTGAGGGCCATGCATTGGAGAATCATCTCTTGATTGAGGTGTGGGGTGCGAAGGGCAGCCTTGCTGAAGCTATTGATAAATGCCCGGAGCGTCTCACCTTATTCTTGCCTGACGCCGAGGAGGGATATTGTAGTAGTTTGGTGTGGGCGGCTACCAGCGAAGTGAGTGGTAAACATGTGTGAGAGGGTGTCGAAGCTGTCGATAGAGCATGGTGGGAGGGTCGTGAACCATTCGAGGGCGGGGCCTTTGAGGGTGGTAGGAAAGGCTTTGCAGACTTTGAGGTGTTCGTCGGGGTTTGATGAAGGATTGACCCCAACCAAGGATGGAGGCACATGCTTAAGAAGACTAAGCATGTTTAGAAAGGAAGTTCACTAATCCTTCATCCCTTCCATTTGTGTTTGTTATTTTTGATTCCCAAAGTT
>Ga0214545_1005413_pt1 | contig 23126 bp, 9 predicted proteins | sample CNSS4metaG_FD_160064 | JGI IMG/M metagenome (GOLD analysis project Ga0214545, IMG submission 160064) | Root nodule microbial communities from cowpea collected in UCLA plant growth center, Los Angeles, California, USA - CNSS4 | ecosystem: Host-associated > Plants > Roots > Nodule | place: USA...
AATTTTTTAAAATCATTCAATTTCGTCATCTTCCATTTGAGACCAAATTAGTAAATAAGCTTAATTACAACCTATATATACATGTTACAATAACTTTTTATATTATATATACATCAAATCATTTCACTAAATACGTAAATTATTTTATTTTTTTCATTTTAACCTTTGTAATTTTTTATACATGAAATTTTTTACACTTGTAAAAAATAAAATAATTTGAATATTTAGGTGTAGTGATTTAATGTATAAATTCAAAACAATTATTTTAACATGTTTATATAAATTATAATTAAGCTTATTTACTAATTTGGTCTCAAATAGGAAAGGACGAAATTGGATCATTTAAAAAAATTTGGGTACTAAATTGAACCAAAAATTTAAATTGGGGTACTAAATTGAAAACAACTATTACACTGCCACACGTCATGCTTGTAAGCTGCCACGTGACACGATGATAAACTGACACGTGACAGTTTTTTAAATTTTTTGAAAAAAAAAATTAATTTTTTGAAAAAAAATTAAAAAAAATAAAAATTTCATGGCTTAACACGTGTCATGTACGGACACGGTGTTAACTCCAACTTAACAGAGAGGACCAAATTGAACCTCTTTAAAAAATTGAAGTACCAAATTGAACATTCCTAAAGTTCAGGTACCACATTGAACTTTCCGAAAAAATTTGGGTACCAAATGTGTATTTATACCTTTACTTTATTACACATAAAACTGATAATATACATCTGCAACTTTTTATCATTACATCTTCCAGACATGTAAGGTGCTTTGGCGTCAAATAGGAGCCAGGTTAGAGAACATTGTTTTCCTGGAAAAACTGGTTCGGCAAATTTGTCATGACAAAAATTATGGTTGAATTATAGTCCAGCAAATATTTGAATTGAAGAACAATATTGTTTTCATAAGAGCATGGCAGAAACAAAATTCTATATTTTTAGGGAGAAGCAATCCAAAGTGCAATTCTTTTCTGTTTAAGGACTGGCTGAACATTGAGAAACTAGAATAACTCAAACTTGTAGAGTACTAATCAATAGCCCTTGAAAAAAACATCTATTCATAAAACTGTCAAACTGGATTAAGAAAAAATCATCTATCCATATATCTATTGTTACTGAGTCAGACTTTGGGAATATGTTATTGAGTCATTCAGTGTGAATGTATACCATCATAAAGTAGTACAAATTTAGCAGATATGACACACTTCTGGTCAACGGCTTCATTGAATGCATCCTCCATAACTGGAGTGGAGTTTCCTTTGACCTGACAATGACAAGGTATCTAATCTAATGGTTACAAGTGGGAAAGGGTAGGTACTGCAACATTAACTATTTGTGTTTACAGCTGAGACAACAGATGTTGGTGGATTTCTATACATTGGTGAACTGGGGTGAAATTTCCTTTGATTTTGGTATCTATAAAGTTTGCTTAATCATGGCTGCAGAGAATTCAACAAATAGACGATAATTCAACAAGGCATGTTGATAACTGAAAGCATTTCAGCCAGGGGAATTTCTATCGTTGGTTAAGATTTAGATAAAAGGATAAAAAACTAAAGAAACAAAAATTATCGGAGAGCTTATACGAGCTACTGACAGAGAGCAATTCAAATGCTTAGACAGTTTAGTACAGCCACAATCACATCAGGAATTCAGAGCACATGGTCTATGAGTATGTTCTAGTATTCATGCTTAGGTTTTCATGTAACCCTGCAACATGTTTCTTTATATTGCTCTCAATCTCAGTATAGTCCACTTTAGGCACTTCTCAAACTTTTAAGAATGACTCTTCTCTTTTCTGCCAAAAAGAAATATTATATACACAAGACGAATCTAAAATTCAATGTAGATTAAGCTCATACCCAACGGAATTTAACTTCTTTTCCAAAGAATGGTGGTTTCATATGACTAGCTATCCTGTTTCATAATCTATAGAAATAAGTAATCATACACAAGATTTATCTCACATTACAAATGACCCACCAAGGTCAGCCTATTGATAGAGGGTTTAGATGTTCGCATGAGATTCTAGATTGTATCCTTACAAAATCACATTAGATATTCACTCACCAAGTTGCTCCGATTTGACAGATCACCGTAATCTATTGTCGTAGAACCTCAGCTTCAGCATTGGCCATAGGATCATCCTTGATCTCAATTTCTTCTTCCTTCTCTCCCTCTCGCTGTTCAGCCACTTGTTTTCGGTGCAAGTCCTCCGCCGCCTGCATCGCCGCGCGATTCTCGGCCTCAATCCGCCGCATCTCCTCCTCCTGCTGCTGGCGCTCAAACCAGGTATCGGCATCCGCCCAAACTGAAACACAAAACAGATATGCACGGTCAATCTCCCACAGAGAACACAAAACAAAGAATAGAATTAGACCATTCACAAATTAGGGTTTAAGCATGAGTGAAAAATAAATAAGCATAGGATTAGGGTTTTTACTAGGTTGGGCGGCCCAGCCCTGTTCACCGCCTTTGATGCGTTCGGGGAGGGCGTAGTTGACGGTGAGGACGCGGCCGTAGAGCTCGGCACCGTCCATGTTGTCCATGGCGGCGGTGGCATCTTCGCGTTCGAGGAAGGTGACGAAGCCGAATGAGCGGTGCTTCTGCGTGGCCTGGTCGAGCGGCGTCTTGACGTCCTTGATGTCGCCGAAGGGGATGAAGGCGGCGTGGAGGATTGACTCGTTGACCTCCTCCGCTAACCCTCCCACGTACAACGTGTTCTTCTGCACCCCTTGCGTCATCGCCATTCCTACTTCACTCACTTCAAAAACCACAACCACCACCACCACCTAGCGTCGCCGCTAACACCTAAAACTGTGTTTCTGTTTTCTCTGTGTATTGGGCTTCTTCTCCTGTCGAAGATATTGGGCCTCAACAACAGACGGTTATTTGGAACATGGGTGTTACTTCTTGCACCCACAATTTCTTTGCACACCTAATCAACTTTTTAAATTGACCAATTTTACTCTTTGAAAAAGTGACTTTCGTTTATATATTTGGGAAATTTTTTGAAACAAGTTTTTAAAAAAATTTAAAACAAGATTTTCTAGACAACAGTTTCTAAAAAGGACGTGATTAGGCCACAAAAGGTTTCTAAACTTCCTTAACGTGTTTTTCTGAATCTCTATATAAAAATTAGGGTTAAATATGTTTTTGGTCCCTCAAGTTTCATGAATTTTGGAATTAGTCCCTCATCAAAACTTTATACCAATTTAGTCTTTCATCTTTCAAAATGCGTAAATTTAGTCCTTTTAACCAAATTTTGTTAAGTTTATTTAACGTTTTAAGCACATTTCATGATAGTATTTAAGTTAACATTGAAGCAAAAATGTGTCAAACAGTGTAAATAATTTAAATATTATCATGAAATGCGCTTGAAACGTCAGATAAACTTAACAAAATTTGGTTAAAAAGACTAGATTCATGCATTTTGAAAGATGAAGGACTAAATTGGTCAAAAGTTTTGATGAGAGACTAATTCCAAATTTCGCTAAAACTTGAGGGACCAAAAACATATTTAACCCTAAAAATTAAAATGAGTTTTGTTTATATAAAAATTAAAATGAGTTTTGTTTTGGATTTTTTTTTTGTTATAATCTTCTCTCTAATAACCTAATCTCCTCTAATTGTCTTATAAATAATCCTCTAATAATCCAATATCTTCAAGATCTATTTTTGTTGTTATGTAAATCTAGAAAGATTTAAGAAGATCTTGCCATAATAAAAAAGATATGGCAAATATTATCTTTTGATATTTACTAATATAATTAAGTAAGATAATTATTTAAAAATTCAAAAAGCATGGTCCCTAAAGTATTAAGTAAAACTGAAAATGGTCCCTACTCGAAACTTGCTTACCTTTTGGTTTTTGCACTTTCAAAAGTATCGGTTTTGGTCCCTATTTTTCAACCACATTACAACATATCCTATGTGGCAAACGAATTTCCAACTCAACGATAGGATGATTGACGCGTGTCTGCCACGTGTTACTTTATTCTCTTAAAATAGAAAAATTCTGGATTAAGTTTTAAATTTAATTAGTCGGATGGTAACCACTCAGAATGTGTCAGTTTGGTACCTACTTTTAAAAACGTGTCAATTGCGTCCTAACTTTTGAAAAAATAATGCTTCAATAAGGTCCTTTTAAAAAAAAAAATATTAACGGTATTAATAGCGTGTCAGGTGTCAATCTGTGATTTTTTTTATTTCATTTCAATTTAGTTACCGGGTATGTCTCTTTGTTTCAATTTAGTCCCCAATTATTCTTTTTTTTCAAAATAAAACAATATTGTCTCTCTTATATTTTGGACCAAATTTATTATTATATACATGTTATACTGATATTTTTATTGAAAATTGAAAATGTCGTTATAACATATTATATATATATATATATATATATATATATATATATATATATATATATATATATATTTTAATCGTTAACTTGTTATTCATGTCTTTTAGGCTCTGATTGAAACGTATTTGAAACTTTAAATAAATTTAACAAAAATTTAGTTTAAAGGACAAAATCCACACTATTATAAAGTTGAGAGATTAAATTGGACCAATGTTTTGAAGAGGAACTTATTCCAATTTAAACCTAAATATTAGTACTTAATTTTGTAAGTTATTTTTAATAACAAATATCAATATAATATTTATATAAATAATAAATTCCGTCTCAAATTCAAGAGAAAGATAATATTTCTCTATTTTGAGAAAAAAATTTGAGACTAAATTGAAATAAAAAGATATATGTGGGGATTAAATTGAAACAATGAGACATATATGAGAATTAAATTGAAACAAAGAAACATATGTGGAGAATAGATTGAAATGAAGACAATGACACTTGGTAGTGACATTGACACGTGACACGTCATTAACTTTTTTTTTAAAGGACCTAATTGAAGTATTTTTTCAAAAGTTAGGATGTAATTGACACAATTTTAGAAGCGAATATCAAAGTGACACATCTCGACAAAAATAGGTATCACCCGACTAATTAAATATAATTTTTAAATTTATTTTAAAAAATAAACCAATTGCGTAGGCCTAGCCCTTCACTTCCGATTTTTATTAGGATTAATTAAAAAAACTATTCTCTTCACTTCCGATTTGAGTAGAAAACATCACAGTGTTTACCCTTATGAATGGATAATTCCTGAAAGAGAAGAAGTAAATTTATTTGTGCGGAAATAGGTAGGCAACAACTCCATGTATGCAGAACTTGGAAAATGGCATTGACTTTGGTTATCTAAACTGAATACACGAGAATTGAAATTTATAACAACTAATCAAATCAAAAACACGGTAGGTGATAGACATATAAATTCAATTCATCACATAAATAACAAAAAACATCAATTAATATTTAGCAAGTTATCTTGGTGATGTAGTTCAGCATCTACAGTGGTCTTCAATTTCAAAAGTCTTCCGGAAACTTGCAAGTAAATTTTTTGAATAGTTCAGGAGAAAGCCAGAAAGTATAATGCATTGAGCAAAAGATTTGTGTATCCTCACAGAACAAAACTCCTGATCTAAAACAAAACCCCAGATTTGCATCTTCGCATTCCCACTAACGATTTGTGCCCTGGAGAGAAATTAGAACTGCCACTCCCATCCACAACAGAACATACAAAAATCAAAACCACCAGAACCAAAGATGTGCAATGTTCCTTGAGAAAATGTTTAGTTTTCATTATAAAATTTAATTTTTATTTAAATTTTTATTCTTGAAATGGAGACGAAGAGAATGTGTTTTATTTTTTTAACTAATCTTAATGTGGTCTAGTCGACACAATTGGTTTATTTATTTTTAAATAAATTTAAAAATTAATCTAGCAAAGCAATTTTTTTTAAAAAATAAAATAACACGTGGTAGACATGTGACAAACATATGTCATCATCCTGACATTGAGTTGGAACGCCATTTTTCACATAGGATAAGTTTTAACATCGTTGCAAAATAGGGACCAAAACCAATGCTTTTGAGTGTAGAGGGTGCAGATGGTGATAAGTTTCAAATAGGGACCATTTTCAATTTTACTTAATAATGTAGACACGTGGCGAACATGTGTCATCATCCTGACATTGAGTTGAAATGCCATTTGCCATGTAGAATAAGTTTTAACGCAGTTGAAAAATAGGGACCAAAATCAATGCTTTTGAGAGTACATGGCACCATCCGATGACCAAATTTGAAATAAGGACCATTTTCAATTTATTTAATATTTCAGGGACCAAAAACATATTTTTCCCAAATAAAATATCTAAAGATATATTTGTCCAAAATTATCTTTTATTCTAAAGAAATTTCTGTTATTTGTTCTCTCTTCTTGGCTTAGCCAAATTGCTTCACTTTTTCATGTTTTTCTTACCTCCTTCATGCAATGTTTAGCTTGGATTTTCGTGGTTTTTATTATTTCCTATGTTTGGATTTATCGTTAACGTGTCTCAGAACTTTAGTCAATTTATTTTCATACCTCCATGAGTTCAACTTAGTTGCAGTTGAGCTAACACACCTCAAAACATCATTTAGTATAACCATAAGGATAAAAAGAAATCATAATTATTGTCATGTCTTCCTTCATATTCTTGAACTCATAAATACTTGGATCATAACTAAAATTTTCAACTCTTTCTTTTTCAATGTAAATAAACATATTGTCAGCAAAAAATTCACCTTCCATATTTGTTCAACAATCTTTTTATGATAATCTTCATTAAAAAAAAAAAAATCTCTATTATAGTAATGGCTCATCTATAGTTTGTTGAACTTTAAGAAATAACTTCTATAATTGGACAATTGGGTCATTAGTATAATGGTTCAAAATATATGTGAAAAGGTTGAATTTGTCTTGTTTTCATCTTCACATATAGTTTCCTTTTTTATCATTTTTAAGATATGAATTTGTTCTTATATTCTTCATCAATATTTTTTTAAGATTAAGACTAAAAAATAATTTGTCATAATCTAATAAATTCATGATAATCAAGCTATAATTAAAAATTGATTATGAAAAAACACATAGTACAATATTTTTTTTCTTCTATATTCATAAAAATAATATACAAAAAGCTCGTTACATAAAAAATAATGTTAATTACTAAACTAATATTTCACTGTCAAGTGAAACAAAAAAAAATATTTTTTTTTCAAGAATGAAAAAGAACACATAAGAAATAAAAATAAAAACAATGATTCTTTTTTTCTTTAGAAATAAAAAAAAAACAAGTAAAAGTAAAAGATGAGAATAATTTGTGAAAAACTCAGAAAACAAATAAAAAAATATCTTAATATTTTTTTTATTCTTTATTATATTTGATTTCAAAAAATATTTAATTTAATTTTCTTTAATTCTTGATAAAGTACACATAATTTAAAAAAGTTTAAAATACTATACATAATTTAAAAAGTTTCAAAATTTTTAACCACATTAATTTAAAAAAAAATCAAAATTTTTGAGCATACATAATTTAAAAAATGTCAAAAATTTTAACTACATAAATTAAAATAAAAAATTGGAGGGGCCATGGCCCCCTCCTACTCCTATTATGCTCCGTCCCCGACTAAATGCTATTTGTAACAAGTTTTTATATTTCATGTTCAATAAACCCAATTATAACAAATTCCAATTAAAACATTTTTTAAAACACAAAAAATAATTAAGAATCCAAGATTGAAGGCTAAATAAGGACATAAATATGCACTCATCATGTACCCACTAGCATAGTCTCAAGTAAGAATGACATTTCATTTCTAGTTTGAAAAAATGTTTCAAGAGGCTTTGTAGACCAAACTTCGACTGTGTATTGCGTATCAATTAGAGATTGATGGGTAATTAAAGAGAACTATCCAATTCTCAAGGGACTAGCCTATAACTTATTTGTTGGATTTTTTTTGGAAGTTGGGTTAGAGTTAGACTTTAATATAATTCATTTAGAACAATAGTTGTTAGAAAGCATAGTTATGGAAGTATTGTACGGAAGAGATATGGAATCCTTTATGTTATTTTTAGGATCAGGAAATTAGGATGATTAAACTAGAGTTAGTACAATACACTAAGGAGAAAGTTAGGATGAATTAAGACTACTTGAAAACATTTTTATGTATGCAAAAATCTTTTATGTATTAAAGAAGAAAATCATTAAAATTCTTTTATTGGTGAAAATATTTTCCAAGAGTTATACCATTAACAAGTGTGGGATCTTGCATATAGTGATTTCACCAAAGAGATTGAGAAGATGATAAGAGAATTATATCATAGTTATTTTTGTGAACGAAAATTTTTTTAGTATGGGAGAATTTGAGAACCTAATATAATTTTAACTCGAGAACCTAGATATAGATTTTAAAATTTTTTATATATTCACATATAGAATGTGTGCAAGTGTGGGCGTGTGTAGGTATGTGGGCATGTGTGGGCGTGTATGGGGTGTGTGTGGGCACGTGTGGGCATGTGTGGGCGTGTGTGGGCACGTGTGGGCATCTGTGGGCGCGTATGGGCGCGTGTGGGTGTTGTGGGCGTGTGTGGGCACGTATGGGAGAGTGTGGGCGCGTGTGGGCGAGTGTGGGGGCGTGTGGGTGCATGTGGGCGTGTGTGGGAGAGTGTGGGCGCGTGTGGGTGAGTGTGGGCGCGTGTGGGGGAGTTGGGGCGTGGGAAACAGGGTCGCGGGGTCGCAGGGTCGCATAGGTGCGTGTGTGCGTGCATGCATGCGTGTGTGTGTGTAAAATTTTAAATGAGTTTTTAAGATAGAAGAGCCCATTTACAAAAACACCTTCATTCCCAAAAGCTAGGTTCTCTTGACCCTTCTTCCTCTCTCTATGTTATGAATTTTTAAGTGTAGGTGAAACTGCTGGGTGGGATAAAAAGGAGTTGTGGTTATAAAAAAATGTTGGGACGGTGATTATAGTAGAAGATGCAGGGAATGAGTATGATTTCTATGAATTGCATGAGTAAATGATTCCTTTGGGTCTGTTTGTTTGAATGACTATGATGTAATAAGGTGATTTTACTTTTGCTCTTTATATTATATGAAGGAAATGCTTAAATAGATTGGAAGCATGGACAAAACCAAATTAAAAACCTAGCTAGTATTTAGACCTTAGTTTGATTTATGAAGAATGTGTTTTATAACTTGGGAAATTTGTAGTTGCAATCTAGACAAGAGTGAGAATTATCTAAAATCATATTAGACACTAATATTACCCTAAAAACCAGTTTTTGTTGCATTACCGTTGGACGATGATTCCTTGGCACTAGGTGGTAACTATGTGATATTTTTTCATACTAAGAATGGTTTATATCTTGCTGAATGACTTCCGTTGTAAACTATCTTTTATAATATGATTGTTACCATTTGTTTGACAATGCATTAGTATGTGTGTATATTTTAGTGTTGGGTGGTTAAATTAGCTATTTCCAGGGAGAAATGCTAATCTAGGATGAGTTTAAGTGTATTGAAGGGGACTTATGATGTGGGACTATCATATAGAAGATGATAACTTGGTGGTATGAGTTGAAGGAAGCTTTACAAGATAAACTAGATATGAGAGGGAATCATACTCATGGAACTAGTGAAGTTAACATGTACGACCCAAGAGTTTGAGAGGCCTAAAGCAAACTTAAAAAATGAAGTCTTTTATTTAAAATTTATTTTTATGCAAAATTATTTATTATATTGTAATAATTAATTTCATTTAACAATTATTTTTCAATAGATAATAAGGTTAATCCATTTAATCTTTCTTGAGACATTATTGACCCACTTATATTTTCTAATCCATTTTTCTTATATATTCTTATACATTTATTCATAGCTCCTTTTTTTGTGATACAATTAAAGCCTCGATTCTTCTTTTCCTTTGAATTTTTGAATAGTCTGATTCAAATTTTTTATTTGAAATATATATATATATATATATATATATATATATATATATTAAAATAAACAACAATATACAGTCAAAATTTCATTAATTATTGATACATACACATGACATCAACGAGCATTTATGGAGCAAAGGAAAAAAAAAATGGAGTATGCAGTTGACATTCACGGGTTTTTATTTTCCAAACCAAAAAGCCTTGAATTTTAAAGGCACTCGTAACAGGGAAAGCATCATGCTAAATTCCAAATGCAAATTCTAACAACATGCTCACGTGATATGATAAACCCAATCCACAGCTTCCATTATATTCCAATACAATTTCATAAGGTTAACTAAAATTAAAACCCCTAAAATTAATAATTAGGGTTTCTTAAAAATTGGAGGAAAACATAAATTGGGATTTTTATAATTTGGAAAATATTTATGGATAATCCTAAATTTACAGATATTCCGATACCCGTTGATATATATATGATAAAAATTGTTAACCATTTTTTCCCTTTGTAGTATTGTTTATGCATAGAAGAAAGAGCACGATAAGACGACAGAGATAGATGAAAATGTGGCATGTCGCAGAAAATTATATTTGTGACTTGTTACTACTGCCTGGTCTCAATCAGTCCCCGTGAATGGATACAAATTTGGATATTTTCAATGAACCCGAGTTGTCATGGCCATGACCCACTTTTCTAGATAACATTTAATATTTTGAAGAAAAGGATGATGGAATAGTGCCGACAGCGACGGTACAGTCTCAGTTAACGTATTTAAAGTTTTTAACATAAAAAAGGAAATTTGCCATATTTTTAACATAACCTAAATATTTTCTCGTCAGTTCAAAGAAAGACCATTGCAAAGGTTTGGTAAAAGAAGCTACCTGTCGTAGACAACCTGGCCAGCGGCTATGTACAAATTATTAGTTTATTCTCTGTTTAGTTTTTCTTCGATCGAGTCTTAATTTTGATTTTGCTTTTTTTTCGATTGAATTTTAACTTTTAAAAATTGATTCAATTAGATTTTTTTTAAAAAAAATTATAAATCAGGTAGTTAGAATCATTGTCATATATTAATTCATAATTTTTTATTTAAAATTTTTTGTTATTCACACATCAACGACACACAACCTTCTCGGTATCACATGCTAGTTGTTAGTGTAATGTCTGTCACATACAATGTCAAATATTATTATCTTGTACTTGATTAGTATATATATAGATTTATTTATTTAATTTTGTCTTAATTCTTTTTTCAAAATAAAATTATATTGATCCTCTCCAAATTAATACAAACTTTACAATGTGTATAAAATATTAATATTTTTACTAAAATTGACTTCTTAACATATTATTTATTTTTATTTTGGTAAAAATATTTTTTGATCTTAATTTTCGTAAATTTTGTCAAATTAATTTTAATTTTATTTTTATGTTCAAATAGAACGAGCAGAGAGGAAAAACTCTTAAAAAGAACTCTAGAAGAATGGTTTATAGAGAGATGATGTGTTTTAAAATAAAAAAAAACTTGTTTATACCAAAACTATTTATATTAAACATTTTTTATATTAAAATAATCGAGTCTCACTTATTTTAAACCACTATCATTTCTAAAATGTCATTTTCTATATCTTTACAAGAACCTAATTCAGTCAATTGAAATAAATAAATAAAAAAACTAAATTGTAACTCAATTGAAAGAAAACTAAGTGGAAATTGACTTAAAACTTTTTATCAAATTGGAGATAAGTGAGTAATTAAAACTTTATTCTATTTTTAAATGATTATAAATATTGTTTAGGGATCTTTCTTGAAAATATTAATGAAAGATATAATATTAGTGAAATTTGAGTTCGATTTATATAAAAATTAATATTATTTTTAGTAAAAAAAATTAAAATAATAAATTTATAAATTTTTTCTTCTAAAATACTTATTTTTCTTATTTAATGTAATCCATACATTAATTTTAAATAATATACTATGAATACATATGATTTTGAGTAATATCAATCTCCATAATATTTGTCAAGATGCATAATTCAAAAGCCGCAATGGAAAAGAGTTTTTAACTTATCTGAAGCTCAGTGTAAAGAGTTTTAAACTGCCCATCAATAAAAAAAATCCTAATAATATTATTATTACTGTAAAATTTAATGAAATTTATCATTATACTTTTAATATATATACATTTACTTTTCACTAAAACTAGAATATGATAATAAGGATATAAATTTTGTGGAATGAAAAATCATTTTGATTTTAAAAAAATGAAAGGCTAATGTGTATATGTTGACATAATAATGTGATTTTATGTAAATTTGTAACTATTGTATGTAAATAATAATGTGATTTTATGTAAATTTGTAACTATTTATCACATTAGCGAATTGTTTTTGGAAATGCCGGATTTTTTTTATTATTTGTTTAATTCATTCATTTATTTATTTATTTTATCTTTGATTAATATAAAACTTGAAGTCTTATTTAGATATCATTATTGGAAATTCTCATATTACATAGGATTTTTCTTGTAAATTTGTTAAAAAAATTTGCAAGAAAAGACTTTTTTCTTCTATTTTTTTTTTAATTTTAATTGGTAGGTAATTTCTTCGTGCGTAATCATTCCCTACAAAATTATAAAATTTGCAAGTATTTCCTACAAAATTTTTGCAAAAGGTGTTTTATACAAAATATTTTTGCAAAAAAATTGGTAGCAATTTCTTGCAAATTTTTTTTCACAACAAAATTTGTAAGTATTTTCTAGAAAAAAAAAATTAAAAAAAAAATTGGCTAGAAAAATGAGTTTTTTTAGTAGTGTATTTTTTTTTTTCACTTCACCCTATGTTTGTTGTATTCTAAAGAGTTTGTATAAAGAAATATAAATAAGTCTTACGGTTTGTATAACATAATAGAGATAAGTCCTTAAAGGAATTCTCTAGTGTTCAACATGTAACACCCCATTTAATTTAATATACGAAATTAAAGGAAGCGTTACAAAAAGATAACATAATAGCGCAGTCTTGGAGTTTAAAACTCAACTCCTTACAATCACGATGCCCAAAAGAAAACTGGATAAAAGTTTACAAAGAAAGTATGTAGATCCAAGGAAAACAAGTACATGGGCCTTAGCCCTAAAGAAAAGCCCAATAAAGAAACTAAAACCAGCCCATATAGATTATGCAGCGGAACTATAACCTCCCTGTTGCCCGCGGGTGTTCCTCGCATCTGCTCACATCAACAAGTTGATGATCATCGCAAAGGAGAGTACCACACAGTAGAACACACAACAATAAAAGTAGGGCAAGCTAGAGCACAAAAGATTTCATCCATCAAATCAAATATAATTTCACAATATTGTACACTCAAATCAACCAAGCATGTTATGATGCCACAGGGAATACACTACGACACGACTCGACTCATCCGGATACGTATAACCTGGTCGGATTCAGCAGATGCTTGCACTTGTGGTGGATACCTCTGCTCACTCCCGAGCTGCTCACCCCCGAGCTATGTGTTACAAGTGTTACAATAAATCAATTTCCCTCACCACAAGGTTAGCCCTTAATGAATTTCAGGCCTCCTGCTACTCTCACCACAGGAGTCAGTCCGCTCTAGGTGAGACTAACTGACTCCTTAGAGTGTCAGGATGCAACCTTACCTTGAATCCTTACCTAGTTATACCGATGGGGCACCACTATGGACACCCACTAACAGGGGTCATGGAATTACATCCCGACCACTGAAGCACGACCCTGAAGCCTCACCTAGAGACTCCAAGGGATTACGTACTGACCACTTATCAACATAAATAATCAGCCAAGAAATAACGTATACACCATGTATAGAAAATTCATACCAACACCTGTAAACAACCCTCATGTATCACATGTCAAACCAATACCAACTCGTGTTACCAATCACGAGAAAACGTTTCCCCTCATATCAATATCATGCCACTAAATTACCAATCCTCAATGTTTGCAGTTGTTCATGTCAGATTTGTGACCACATGCGTATCCAACCCCTCATGTATATCCCACATAAGCTCATGCCAAACTCACCATTCATTACATGCAAGCATCCCCTCATCATATATATTCAATCCCATCATGCCATCATACAGTAATCCCATTAATTATACCCCAAACATCCACCAACGGGAAGAAAGCCAACTAAATCACACACTCTCGCCCAGCCTCTCGCTCAAGCGAGAGGGTCTCTCGCTCAGGCGAGCCCTCCTCGCCTAGGCGAAGGCTCGAAGGACTGAAACAGTGGCTCACATGCTGTCTCGCTTAGGCGAGACCTTCCTCGCCTGAGCGAGATACTCGCTCGCTCAAAATGAGCTGGTCGCCTGAGCGACCTCTCGCGCGAAAAGACCTGGGTGAGCCTCTGCTCATCTCGCCTAGGTGAGGCCAGCTCGCTTGGGCGAGATTATCAGTTTCCGCCCATTGTTCACTCACATAACAGGCAAAACCAGGCCAAGCGCACACAATAATACACTTCACAAACTCAGGGCAACATACAAAACGTAAATCACACGAATCATACACAAACAATCATGTTAACATCGATTTTGCAGAAACCCTAACTTCCCGTACCTGGAAAGGGGTTACACGAGGCTTCGACACGGGACCACGGAGCACAGCAGCTCGAGAGAGGGACTTGGAAACTGGCGGAACAGTAGCAGAACAAAGTTATTATTGAACCCTAAAAGGAGAAAATTTGGGAAAGAGCTCATAGGGAGTAAAGGCATGAGATCGGGGATCACTTACACGGAGCAGAAAACAAAACTGAGCTTGGAGCAGACTTGTCCGAGGCGAGGTAGCAACCCTAACAGAGCTTTATTGGCGTAGCTGAGAGAGACGACTGAAAGAGTGAATGAGTGAGAGTGAGTGTTAGGGCAGACTAGGGTTTGATTTTATCACTTGGGCTAGTCCTAGGCCTAATTACAAAGGGCAACCCTTCACTTTATGGCAGAAAAGAATAAAATAATTTAATGGGCCTTACACAACAAACTATACCTTGTCTTATATTTTTATATTACTTCTTTTCTCTATCTATAATTTTAATGTGTTCTTATATTTTAATGAGTTAACCATGTCTTTCTGTAAATTTTTACATAAAATTAAAATTTATTTTTATTCAAAATTTTGATATATTTTGATGTTCAAACTTAGAAATTAATAAATATAAATTTTTAACTAAATTACGTTATATTTTTTAAATATGAATAATGTTTTTAGTAGACATCCAAGAAAAAGAGTATAAACAATTTAACATTGATATAAAATGTGTTTGACATGATAAGAAAAACTTAATATAATTAAATTAAAAAATTGTATTTTATTTATTTTTTATCTTTGAAAACTAAAATGTATGACCACTTTAAACAAAAATAAGAACTAAAAATATAATTAACACTACAATATTTACAATATTTATATTTACCTATGAATGATGTTGCGGCTACGACTTTTTTTATATTACACTTGAAGAGTCAAAATATAAAAGGAAAAAAAATAAAAGTGAAGATGGTTTGAGGCGAGTTGGTAGAGGAAGCATGATGGGTCACGGTCTGAGCCAGTTGTTTGTGGGTGGGTGTTGATGGTGTGATTGAAGCACAAATAAGGAGCGTAGGATGAGACTTCCGTGCAGACGCAGATGTGATTGCCCACGATAAACGGTAAATCAACGGTCAGAAAAGAGTGTCTTATGAGATAAGGTTGTTGCAGAGAGACACCATAGACGCCGCGTCATAACCCTACCAAACCAAACAATAATTGTTTCACTATATATAATCGTGCCTCAATTTGTTTATGCACGTTGCTTTACTTTATAGTGTCTCTGTCCAGGGCCATGCTTCCACCACCACATTATGTGCAGCTATCACTTCCACGTATGCCATGTCTTCGCGTAATCACATTTCAGTTTTCATCAGCCACAAACTTTAAAAATAAAACACCGAAAGTAAGTTTAATATATTTAGAACTATTATTTTAAATATTATTATGTTATAGTGAATAAAAATATAACTGTATGTACACAATTTTAAAAAACAATTTATTAGGTCTTAATAAATTTGCATATAATCTTTCTCTCGCAAATCTCATGGGACAACTTAAATTTCAAAATACAATCTCCTTTTCATATTTCTTGTTGTTTGTTTTATGTGTTTAAAAAGGTACCAAGCCTTAGATTTTTGTTAATCAGACATTGGACCACATCACCAAGTTATTTCATGTTTTGGCCACAGTCCACAGGGAAAACGTTAACTGAATTATGTATGAAAATCCAAATAAAAGTTTAGGAGATAATGTTTTTTTTTTCATTTAAAAATTGTTGATATAAAATATTTGAAACACATATTTATTAAGACTTTTTATTCACATCACGTGGATCGAGGTCGAATACGATCATTGGGATGGGACATAATAGCTTTCATGGTCCTGAGAAGTCTAGGCATGGGTCAAATTTTGTCCAACAGAGATCCTTGAAAATCTTACTTAATAATTAATGTTGATGTGTGATTTAACTTGAAATCATTATAAGAAGGAAGTTCATCGGTAAAAGCAATTATAGGATGATCGTGTATATTTATAATTTTTTTAGGCTCAAGGATCAACAAATAATATTATAAATGAGTTATGTTATTTTAAATGGATTCTACTTTTATCATATAATATTATATATTTAGTGAATATTATCTTTTTCTTATTTTAAAGTAGTTAATATATTATATGATATTGTAAATATCGTGGTGATTTTACTATTTAATTTTTTTGGGTTTGTCAAAAGGTATTAATAATAATATAAATATAGATTTGGTAAGTACATAAGTCATTCAATTCGAAAAAAAGTTAATAATTATTAAATTTTTATAAGTTATTATACTTTGTTTTTAGCTCATGGTTAAGTTATACTTGTATTCAGTTTAACGAATTTTTGGACAACAGGACGAGGATAAGTTTCGTTATTCCATATTTATTTTTGTAAAAAATATTTATCCTCATTTTCATACCCAAATTTAATGGGTATTAAATTTTTTGTCTCATACTCATCCCACCTGACAACTGGTATAGTCTCATACTCATATCCGTACCCATATTCTTACTACTTTAATATTAATTTTAATTAATTTTTATAAAATAAATAAAAAATTAACGTAAAGGAAACATAATATTATCAAATATTCAATATTATGAGGATAGTTGTTTCTTCGATATCAAATACTTTGAAATAAATTATAATTGTTTATATCTTAGATTAGAATACCAAATAAAATTTCATGAGAACCAAAACATTTATTAATTTGCAAATATTAATGAAACCTAGTTGATAAAATTTAAAATTACTTTAAAAAGAATATAAAAGGAAAAAAATATTCAAATTAAAATACATTTTAAATGTTTGTTTACTTCAATTTTTTAAATTATAATGAATCTCTCTTCTATACACTAATAAAAGTTATAACACATCATTTGATCAAAATGACGCAAAAAATAAATAATAAACATAATAATAAAATTTTAACATACATCTTGTATCTTTTGAACTCCAATATATGTTAGATGGTGATAAAAAAAATTCATGGCAATTACATTAAATTTTTATATTGTAGTAAATAAAAATTATGTATACAATTATAGTGAAAAAAATTAAAATATGATTGTAATGAGTTAAAAAATAAAAAATAAATAGATAAAATATATTGAAATAGTATTCTGCATGATGAAAATAAAAAAAAATAAAAAAATTAAAAAATAAACAAGTGTGTGTCTTATAAACAATTTGGAGACTATTGAAAGGAATTTGAAAACAAATGTATAATTAAAGGTATGATAAGATGAAAAATATGTTAAAGATCTAAGAAAACTTTTCAAATATCATCATATATACTCAATGGTCGAGAAATAACAAAAAATGTTTTAGCGAAACAAAAAAGTATTTCAAATGAAACAAAAATTAATAATAAAAAGTAATTTTTTTATATTACCTAGTAAATGAAAGGTTTATGTTATTAAACACTTAAATTGAGAGTATTAAACATTCTCATGTGAAAAAAAAAATACAATAAATAAAAATATTAAAAAAATAATAGAAATATTCAAATGCTATAAATAATTTTTTTTAATTGACATACATCATTTTTACATAATTACATAAAGGTTATGATAAGATAAAAAAATATATTGGAGATGCGAATGAGTTTCATAACAAACCAAATAATTAAAAGAAATAAAAAAAAGAAAGTATATATATATATATATGGTTACTTAATTAATTGTGAATATTTTAATAATTTAAACGAGGATGAAGATATGGCGGGGACGAGTATTATGGCGGGGATATGTACATCCCCATCCCCATCCCCAATTGAACAGATCGGGGATTCCCCATACCTAGTCAATGCGGGGATTCCCCGTCAAAACGGAGACGAGTTCAGTGAATACCCACGATGACAAATTTATTTGTCATATCTAATTATTGGTCCTTTTAAAGCATTTAATGCCTCTATTCTCATTAATGAGAGGTTTTTATAGTCACGATTACTCTTTTAGTGTTTCCAACATGCTTTTTCACATACATTATTCGACACGTGGAACACTCTGATTAGAAGTTTTAATTTTTAGAAGACAAGGGTTCCTTGCTGCTATTTGCAAAACGTCTCCCCTTCTTCTGGAACATTGCATTATCTTACTTTATATTGCTCTCTTTCATTTCTCACTTCATTTCCTATTATCTTTGTTTTTGTCTTCCTTGCTCCCGCCTCAAGTTTTTGTTCTTCATTCGCCTTTCTACTCCTAGATACCTCCTCATGCCTTCCTCGTCTAATTTTAAATCCTTTTATCAACAACGTCCTTTGGTCAACCCAAAATTCATTGCCATCGTAGATGATGCTTCTTCGATTTACACTAACTCTATTCTTTAATAAAATTCTTCAGATGAACTATCTGTCAACCCCTGCCCTTTCTAAGGAAAACATAAAGTTGGAGAGTTGGAGAGCCTTCTAAGAAGGGGAGAAGGACAAAATTCCCTCCCATTAATAATCTCGAGTACTTATGCTTTCATGGCACTAGTGCAAAAATCGTTATCCACGACATTAATTAACAACACTCGTAGGACCTCGCTGTAAAAAAAGACGCGATGACAATATTGTAATTATTGCAAAGTATTTAACAATAGTTAACTAGAGAACCGTCGTCAAAAGTTTTGCAAAGACATATGACGATGATTTTAAATATAGAATCATCGCTAAAAAAGTCTTACGATGACGATTCTGTGATCAATCATCATTAAAAGTCTTGCTATGACATATGACAACAATTATATAGATTATTACATATGTTTGTTATATTTGCTTAGCAACATTAGAAGCATAGTGATAAGATATTTTTCATGCATCATTATTATATGTGCATCCAATAATTATTTACTAATGCTAAAACAATGTTTCCAAAAAAATATTAATTATTAAAATATTTGATAAGACGCCTTTCGAGTTTTGATAATAATAATTAAGAAATAATATTATGTTTTTGTAAACTAATACCTTGATTTAAGTGTCATTCGAAGAACATGCAATTATCACACCATCAAGATAATATATATATATATATATATATATATATATATATATATATTCTCCATGCAACTACTTTAAACGATGCTCAAAAGAAGTTTTGTTTAAAGAAGACACAACATTCAAGACACAATAATCTTAACAAGTTAAAACTTCACTTTTGAGTTTTCTAGATTGTTTAAAAAGCTCATAGTAGTTGATACATGAATCCCTATGACACAAAAGACCAAACTTTTCTAATAATGTATGTTAAATTCAGCGTTGATAATAAAAAAAAGTATGTTAAGCTGAAAAGTTATTCATGCATGACAAGCTGAGTTTAAGTGGCATATGTTATGCATGTGTGTATTATACACATCTAATTAATTATTGGATGCACTGAAAAAGGAATGTCTACATCAATGAAATTGTTTTCCCTTCCATTTATTACTATACTAAGATTATGATTTTTATTTTAGCAACTATTATATATTTAGGGATGTTAAAGTGAGTGAATCTGACTCACACATGTTAACTCATCACAAGTTGAACTAAAAAAGAGTCAATTTAACTCAGTTCACATTTTTTTAAGTTAAAATTTATGTAACCAAAATAGACCCTATTACGGTCGTTTCTGAATTTGAATTCCTTATGTAATACATTAAATAAATCAGAGAGTACCATAAGATATATAAGAAGAACGCAAAATAAGACAAAGATGGGGACGCCACAACCTAACAGATTGATAAATCAAGTGAAGATTCGTCACAAATATGCTAATCATTGATAAGAATCAGAGTTCTAATCCAAGAACCAAAAGAATCATTTCTCAAAGGATGTAAATGCATATAATGTGAGTATCCAAGGTGTCTACTGTAACATCCCTAAGAAATATTACTTTTAAAATAAATATAATAAAATAATTAAACAAATTATTAACGGTCAAATCTCATTTATATCAGTACTTTCCCAATAACGTGGGAAAATTAAAACCACAGAATCGCATACATTACAAATATTCGCGATCAAAAATTTATTACAACCATAAAACAACTAAAATAGCTAATGTTCAAAAACATAAAAAAAGATCAAAAGATCAAAGTCTTCAAATGCTCATATAATCCTGCTCTCTGAACTCAAGTGTCTCCTAGCTCACCTGTCAAATCATCTGCTCCCGAATAACAAGTTATCCGATCATCGCCACACACAAACAGATAGGGTGAGCTATGCACATATAAATATAAAATAAATATGACACCCATCCCAAGAAATAAATTTTACTCAAATGTGTCAACTTCAAATTACCCATCCCTGATCTCATAGTTCTTCATGAGTCATATGCATGAAACTAGGTCTTGGGACTTTACTGTGCTCCCACCAAACTATCCCTTTTGTGGTCCAATCCTACGAGCCTATCCCGCTCATAGTCCAACCCCACAGACTCCTCGTTTGTAGTAAAACATTCAAGCTTTCCTAGCTTGGACCCTGGCACGCACGCAATCACCATACTATGGACTCCTCGCCCAATAGCAGCCAATGGGAATAAAACTATTCCTTGCCCATCGTGCGTTCGAAGCATGTAATCACCATACTAAGGACTCCTCGCCTCTTAGTAGCCGACGAGAACTAACTAGTTCCATGCCCATCATGCGTCCCACCACCAAGCACATCCCAAACCCCTATTGGACTTAGTCCATCAAGCCCAAATACAAAGGTAAGTGAACTTAGTCCTTCAAGTCCACTAATCAAAGCAACAACAAATTTCACAGCAACCAAAACTGCCTGGCGCCGCTTAAACGCTGCTAGTCAGAAATTGGAAGCAAACTGCCCGGCGGCCAAACCCCCACCATCAGGCGCCACTAAACAAACAGGAGCCACACAACTTCGTCACCGCCTGGCGGACACAACCCTGCCGCCAGGCACCGCCCGCAGACAGTGGCTACTGCCACTAATTTAGAGCCTTATCGCCTGGCGGCTTGCCCCGCACGGCCAGGCGCCATACCAGTAGCGCAATGCTACTAGTTTTTGGCACTGTTCACAGATCTTAAGAGAACCCAAAATTGCAATGCATCTTTCACACATAAATCATAACATTAGAACATAGCACGACAACCACCACTACATATGTACAAGTATTTCACGCCCAACCAAGTAATTTCAATTCCTTAGCATACTTTACTCTATTCATCGATTTAGGACAATTCACAAAATATCAACGTTGTAACCCTTCCCATTTGCCCCAATACAATTTTACAGTTTACAATACCCTTCTCAAATTTCATTTACACCTAAGTCATACCGCAAAATGATCCTTAGTACACACACGTTAAAATGTTCACCCTCACCCAATTTTAAAGAGGAAAGCCATGACCACTAATCCAATTCTCACAGAAATAACCCGCGACTCCCCAAGAACACAACTCGCAGCAAACATCGCCAAGCACCCTCTGCTTTGATGCGTCGCCTGGCGGCAACCTGCCGCCAGGCGGTTCATGCCAATATTGGGTTCTGCCACATTTTCTCGCATCCAACAGGATTCACAGACACCCCCATTTCAATTCACGTTCAGACTGACATGCTTTCACGTACACACAGTATCCAGTTTTCATAATCTAATCATGTTAACTTCAATTTCCACATCAACATTGTTAATCACAAAGATCATCCACGTTTTTCAATTCCCATCCCACATGAACCCTAAATCCCCAATTCAAGTACAAGTTCATGCAATAGTCCACCAATTACAAATTTACAGACAATAATTCATCATACCGATTAATCTCGTATCATAAGAATCACTCCCAAGCATCCCCACATCACAAAAATACCAAAATCAGGAAGAACTGGGTAGGCCGGTTGGTGTCGCCTGGCGGACAACACTTAGCCGCCAGGCGGTGCATAGCAGAGAACCCAAAAAGTAGGTTCTGGCGGTTTCTGGACGTTTCCTCTAACCCTTCAAATTCAAGCCAAAACTAAAAATAGTAGCAAAATAGAGTTTATAATTTGGGTTCTTCAAGGTTTGAACCTATACCATGATTAGCATCAAGTCAATGCACAACCATTCAACCAATTTATCTTTCATACTAATTAATATGATTCAATTATTATAACATTCCACAACATAATTAATATATATTAAAAATAATACTAATTTAATAACACACAAATTGACATAAATAGGACTTGAACCCAAGTCCTCTTACACAATTAAGTACTCTTAACCACTTTAGTTAGTACTTTTCCACATCATAACATCCCGCATTTATTGCCTTAAAGGTTCCCATTACCCACATTTATTAAATAATTATTTAATTAACTATTATTAAATACTTAAATAGACTCTATTACGATCGTTTCTGAATTTGAATTCCTTATGTAAAACATTAAATAAATCAGAGAGTACCATAAGATATATATATATATATATATATATATATATATATATATATATATATATATAAATAAGAAGAATGCATAATAAGACAAAGATGGGGACGCCACAACCTAACGGATTGATAAATCAAGTGAAGATTCGTCACAAATATGCTAATCTTTGATTAGAATCAGAGTTCTAATCCAAGAACCAAGAGAATCATCTCTCAAAGGATGTAAATGCATATAATGTGACTATCCAAGGTGTCTACAAATGTATTTGG
>Ga0214545_1005415_pt1 | contig 23109 bp, 13 predicted proteins | sample CNSS4metaG_FD_160064 | JGI IMG/M metagenome (GOLD analysis project Ga0214545, IMG submission 160064) | Root nodule microbial communities from cowpea collected in UCLA plant growth center, Los Angeles, California, USA - CNSS4 | ecosystem: Host-associated > Plants > Roots > Nodule | place: USA...
TCCATGATGTTTGTTATTTGCAAACACATTAATAATGAAATAAACCATATTTGGAATTTGGTACATCACTCTCCTCAAGGTGACTCAATCTATAACTTACAGCATATATCATACATGGATTTTACACGTATTTCTTGATTAATAAACAATCATAACTTTCAAGATTAGCTCAACTAATGCATTATCAAATTGGCCATTTAAGCACCTATGATATATTTTTGTCCCCATAACAAAACATCATCTAATTCAATATTATTCCCAATCAAAATTAAAATATATTTTTTTTTGTTACTTTAGTTGAAATGTCATCTTATAGTTTTGTTTTCGGATGTTCCACTCACTTGAATAGAAGAACACTTTTTTTCATGATGTGGAACTCATTTGAAATTTTTTCACCTACATAAACTACTTTACTTTTTTTACCCTATGGCACCATGTAGATTATATGTACAAAGAAAACTCGTCAATTTAGAATTTCATTCTTAAGAATAGAGTTGTCGAAACGGGTAACTCATTCTTAAGAATAGAGTTGAAACATCAAAAATCAATCCGTATTGAAATTTATAAAAAAATTTCAACCCAATCCGGCATGAACCCGTGGTGGGCCGGTTGGATCGCGGGTTCCAACCCATTTTAACAGCTCTACTTAAGGATGAGCGAAAAACTAGCTAGAATTCCAAACTGGATGTCTTAATTGTTTTTTCTTTTGATTTTGAAAATAATGGAAGGAAATATTTTGTTAAAGAAAATACCATTTTTAAAAATATAGTTTGGAATGAAATTTGATAATATAGATTTAATTTTAAAAATAAGGGTGTAGGATATAATTGTTTAGACAAGTCAAAAATTGGATAAAGAATTTTTTTATAAATTCATATATCTCAAAGATATTTAAATTAGAAAAACATGTAAATAAAAAAACCATTTTAACAAAAAGAGAAAAGAAAGAATTATAAGAAAAAAACGGAAATTTTATGATATAGTTGCAATTATTGAATTGTAAAAGAAATATTAATATTAAAAAATAAGTGTATGTAATATATTAATTTAGAGAAATAAATATTTGAAGAAATAATTATATACAAGAAGACAAATTTTAAGAAAATTTAAATTAAAAAATTTGTCTGTAAATAAGAACTGATTATAAAGAAGAAAAAGTAAAGAAAGAATCGTAAATAAAAAACTTGTGGGAAGTGTTTTATAAAAAATAATTTTGAAAAGGAAAGAAAAAATTTATAGAAATAAATTTGTTATTCTATTCTCTTTTATTTTAGAATTTAGGCTTATAAAAGTTATGTTTATAAATTAAAATAAATTTGAAATTTTTATAATAAGGAAATTGGAATCACAAGACCATAACAAGACATCATTTAATTCAATATTTTAATATTTTTATCTCCACCAATTAATAGATAAAATTAACATGGATTTTATTATTATTTTTTATTTGAAATACCATCTTATAGTTATGTTCTAGAATGTCCACTCACATGAAATTTCGACCCAAATGACGTACTTTGCCTGTTTTCCCAATGGCACAATTTGGAATTTATGTGCATTTTTTTTAAATATTACCTTTTAAAAAATAAAGAATATACAAAAAGGTAGCGTGGGTAGCTGGAGAACAATAGGACAATATTTCTGATAGATATTGGTGCTTCAATTTTACTCTAATGAATATTTCAAAGGATATTTAAACATATTCAACATAGGAAAACGATATTTATACGGGGTTTGACTGCAAAGTCCTTTTCTAGGTTCAATTTTCTTAAACTCTGAGAATGAACCTTATGACATTTTTCTTTTTTGCATTTTAAATTTTTTTATTTTTATGTTTTCCGTACCATTCATTATTTGGGTTACATTTGTGGTATTTTATTTTGTAATAGTGGTGAAAATAGAATTTAAGAAAACTAATGATGCAACACACAATGATGGATGTATATGAATATGTTAAGATCTTAGGATGCCATATAGATATTCTTCCAATTTGTCAAGGTGTGTTGATATCAACACGAAAAAGGTGACAGGGATGAAAAGCCATGATTGTCATGTATTCATAGAATGCTTCCTTCCTATAGCATTTAGTTCTTTACCAACTCATGTTCTAAACCCCATTACCGAGATAAGTCATTTTTTAGAAATTTGTGTTGTGCAACATTGAATGAGGACGACCTTAAAAGCATGGAAGAAAATATTCTAATCATTCTATGCAAGTTGGAAAGAATATTTCCCCATCATTCTTTGATTTTATGGAACATCTCTCTATCCATTTAGCATATGAGGCAAGACTTGGTGGACTAGTATAGTATAGGTGGATGTACCCATTTGAAAGGTAATTATACGACCTAGTCATCAATTTTGTGACTTATAATTTTCAATCCTTTAATACCACTTTTATAATTGTAGGTTCATGGGATATGCTAAACGATTAGTTAAGAGTAAAATTAGGGTTGAAGGGACACAACTCATTTTTGTTCCCACTATTTTAACAACTTTTATGTTAAGACCACAAAGTAGTAGAAATGAAGTTGAAATTGAAAGTGAAAGGCTTCCGACGACCTTAGAGGTATTTGACCAACTGGGCCGTCACTTTGGGAAGGAATCAACCCATTGGTTAACTGATGAAGAATTGACCTCAGCACATGTCCATGTATTGATCAATTGCACTGAAGTTCAACCTTACCTTGAGTAAGCCACCCAAATGTTGATTTTATTCAAAATACTTTATTGATTTTATTAAATTGTTGTTGACCCAATATCATCATATGTATGGACAGCTCCTTCTTACAATCCAATCAAATTTCTGAATCAAAAGCTTCAACTCATATACATGCAAATTTCCCTTTGTGATTCAGGGAACAAGTATGTATAATCAAATTCTTCAATTTAATTTCTACATGGCTTCTTTAATAATTCATTCAATAGGTTCACACATTTCATGTTTGTAGGTTCATAAGGATCCTTTAAGTGTGAGTAACCAACATCTCAAAGATTTATCACTTAGTCCTTTAAGGTGTGTAAAAGAATGGCACACTTTCTTTGTAAATGGATACAAATTCCATACTCATGCATGGAGCCAAGGCAAGAAAACAATAAATAGCAGGGTTCATATAAAGGGTCTTATAAAATGAGGTGAAGATGATTTCTATGGTGGGATTAAACAAATGTATAAGGTGGAGTACAATTCTTCAACCTCTGAAAAGAAAGTTATATTATTTTATTGTGGTTGGTTTGATCCATCAAGAAGAGGTACAAGAGTGGATTCGAAATATGGCACTGTGGATATTAAAATGGATAGAAGATATGTGTTGTTTGATCCTTTTATCATTGCACATAATGTACAACAAGTGTATTATGTACCATATCCAGCATCAGGAACAAACAAACGTGGTTGGTGCGTTGCAATAAAGACCAAGTGTAGAGGTTATATAGATTCTTCTGATGTAGAAGCCAAAGTGTCATACCAAGTGAAGGAAATTTCACATGTTAATGAGATCATTTAAGTTGAAGAAGTTTAGGGATTGCAAGATGTACAAGTTGGTTTTGAAGAAGTGGACCCATCATTGTATCATCATTTGAAGGTCATATGGATGAAAAAACAAATGAATGGGAAGAATGCAACAAAGAGGAAGAAAGTGAAAATTACTATGAAGATGAATTTGATAACTCTAACTCTGAATAGATGTAGGCTTGTTCATGTATTTTGGATTCAACTAAACCAAAACTATCACAACAGAAAAATGTGACCTTTTAGAGTTGTGTTTTGTCTATTTTATGCACATTAGGAATTTTGGATTGTCGTGTATCAAAGGCTTCTTAACAAAGTAATAGAGTTTGAGAGGTACTATAGTTTAATATTAACTTTCTTTTGTAAACATAGAAATGAATGCTAAACTAAGAAAAAAAAATTATAATCGTACTACTCATATTCACTAAGAACTCAAAATCTACCTATGCACCTATAAATTTCAGCACTATAAAACTAGTAGAAATGGCCCAATACGTGTTGCATACATCTACAATTTTCAACACTAAAGTCCTAGCTAGTACATAAAACTAAAATAGCAAAATATGACTACATGAACCTAAGGAACAAGCCAAAACCTAGTAGAAACAGGACATAAACCTAGCTAATCCTAAAACAGCAACTAAAAACCAATTAAACTGATTCCTTCAAGTTTTAAACACCTAACTAAGACTAGCAACAAAGAAAACTAATGAAAACTATAGAAAATTCTATAAGCTGAAATGCAAGAACTCTACCAATTCTAAGAATCAAAATGTTAATCAATAACCTAGACATATTCTAAAATGGTAAAAGAAAGGTAAAGACTAAACTAGGAGTCTAATAAAGCAAGGAAATAAAATATTTGTATATAATACCCATAATTACCTATTTAATAGCAAAATAAACATATGACAACAACTTTTCTACTACAAAATTTAAAATGCATCTAACTATTTTCTAAAATGTAAATTTTTAGCTATGAAAGCAACCAATCCTACAATTGCATGAATGTAAAGAGTTAATTTCTCTCCCCTTAATATGGTACCAGTGGTACCATGCTACATATAATGGGTTTACAGAAAACTAAAGAACTGGAAATGAGTTATTTTGAATTCAAAACCAAAACTGAGTTATAATCATTCAATCTTCACTCTTGACTGACAAACATTCATCTCTGAATTGTTGGAATACAAAGATCATTTTAGATTCCTTGGAACTCAATTCTTGATTAAAAAACCAAGTCTAGTAATGTGCAAAGTTGAAAATCAAGTAATCATTACTCAATCATTTGATTCTAATTCAGAACTAACAAAATGGGTTCTTATATGAAAGATGGAGTTTGTATTGCCTGATGCCATACGAAAATTTCAACTCCACATTTCTCTTTCTTCTCCCAATATTTAAACTAACATCTTGAAAATTGTCTTCAAAATACAAAACTCTCCTTTCGAGATCTGGTAGCCAAAATACAATTTTACACCTTCCAAACCAGGAAAATCCATTCTTAGCTTTTGATCAATATCATTTTCCAATACTCGAACTTTTAAACAAACGATTCCATATCGCAATCCACTTAAAACGATTTTAGCCATCGATATCATAGATGCAACACACTCTTCTATGGTGAATTGAATAATAGTGAATGCTCTTCGAACTCAACCTTTACCATGTCTTAGCTTCATAACTGCAATACTTCCTTTACCAGTATAACTCTCCACAAAAGTCTTCACATCAGACACTGTCACAAGAAGCGAAATTCCATGCAACATAATTGTTTTAATCATCCTAAATGCTAACTCTTTTTCCTTTCTTGGAAGAAGTACAAGAAACAAATTTGAAAAATGAAACAACAATGTCGCACCGAGTCATTCAAAGATATGTATTTGTATTAACAAGGAGATTCACATATTTCTAATGAATAAAGCAATGAAAGTTTATGCATGTTATTCAAGCACATTTACATTCCATTATCTATTCAAAGCACTTATCCACACAATTAGTTACATTTGTGACCTCTACACCTGCAACAACTTAATAACTTATTTATGATATAAGTATATATTAATGACTACACATTAAGTTCAGGGTAGGCCTAGTTGAGAAACATTCAGTTCTTTATTGCATATCATTATCCAAATATTGTTACATTTGGTTTGAAGATAAGACTCGTTATCTTATTCCCTAGAGAGTTGGAAGATTAAAAAAGATTATTCAAGACAAGAAGGAGTGTTGGACACATCTAATATGTGTTTTGCCAACATTGTCTAATGCATATAGTGTTTGATGCTTGTATCATCTGATACAATAGTTGGTTAGTTATAATTTAAAGGATTTATTTTCTAAGAAATAAGATTTAGTGAATAATTATTGAACTAGAAAAAATATTATTAGATATTAGGAGATATTCTTGAATATTACTATATACTAGATATTGTCACAAATTAAAAAATATCCTTATATATTGTTATATATTATTGTTAGATAATAATAAATGATAACAAAATATTACAAATCCCTTTGAGATATTAGGCTTACAAATATAGGAGGACAAGGTTTAGGGAATGAATTTTAGTAAAAACGTGGCAACTCAAGGAAGAAGGAAGAAGTGAAAAGTAAGAGGTAGGGGTAGCTATCAATTTAACTTTTTATTCGTTTTAATTGTTTTAAGATTTTTTAACTTGTTTAAACTTGGTTTTTTATGTCTTATTTGTGAACAAGTTTTGGTGGTGTATTGGTTTTGTGTGAGAAATCTTGTATGGGTAGGGGATGATTGTTGATACGTTTGTGTGTGAATCTCAGTAAGAGGTAAAGTCTTGGTTCTTGGCTACAATTGGTGAACTTCTCGTAACTCTCTCCAAGGGAGTACTGGGGAGTGAACTCTATCCGTAAGACTCTAGGAGCATTGAGGAGTTCTAGGTCTAGTGGTGAGCGAATGGTTAGTAAGTTACGTGCATGAGTTACAGTTGACAACCTGTATATTGAGATCTTTGCGTTGGTGACATCACATGTGTTTATAGGATGTGTTATTTGAGTTTATGATTTTTATTGAAAAGTATTTCTTTTTAACTTATAATGTGATGAAAACTATAGTTAAGACAACTATTATTTACGTTTGCTCACCCCTTTGTTTGTGATTGTGATTTCCACCTACAATGATTGTATTTTATATGGGAGTAGATGATAGTACATGTGCTAAGGAAGATGCACGACACTAGGGAGAGTGGTCAATATCGGGAAATATTTGGGATAACCTTTTAGTCTTATGTTTTTACTTTTCAATAAATTTTGTTTGGAAAAAATTTTCTTTTTATTGAAATTTTCAATAAAATGGGAATGAAGTTTTAATTTAAATTATGTAATTTGTATTACTTATAGATTTTACATATATAGATGACTCATTTTTGATGGGGTATTGTTCGATGACTTGTCTAGTCTATATCCTTTACTCTATCATCTAACGCGTTGAAGGCACATTTGGACCAATTGTCGAGTTGTATTTTCTCCAAGATAAAAGTTGTTGATTAAAGTGTTATTCTATCTGAAATTCAAGGGATAGTTTGACATGAGATAACCTTGGAAATAGAACAAAATTCTACAACAAAATCAACTTTGGACGTGATTTCAAAAGTAGTAACTGAAAAAAGGTATAATGGATCTTCAACATGGCTTAATAAGTTGTTAACCTAGGGAAGATAGCCTAGATGATTTGATGAATCCAACACACATGGACTTGGAGCACAGAATATAAAGCTTGAAGAAGTCGTCCAAAGATATACTAGTAGTTATGTTGATGTATTAGGATATATGATATTTAAATCTTTGATAGAATGTTTGATTAAAATCATATTTGATAAATAAGTATATTTTAGTAAACTAAAAGTATAATTAAATCTGTTAAAATGTTCTATAAGAATATTTTAACTGATTAATTCTACTTTTAATTTGTTCAAATAGCTTGGTTATCAAGGTTTGATTTCTGGTAAATATTTTAGTCTGTTAAAACTAAATTTTAATAGGTTAAAATGCTCTACGCTTGTGGGATGTATACTATGGACAATTCAATCGACTAAAACAATTGTCAATCAACTTATGTCGTTAACTAAGTGAAATCAATAGATTGTTTGTTACTCTTAATTGATTAAACATATAAGAGAATATATCTATAAAACACTTAGCTCACACGTGAGATAGATTTTTCAAGAATTCATTTTGTAAAACTTGTTGGAGCTGAAATAAGTGTTGTATGACATGAAGTGAAACAAATCAAATAGTTCTTAAGACAATTTTGGCCATATCGTTGTAGATTTCTCTCGATATAAGATTTTTGATAGGTTTAGCGAATCAATTCTCGGGTTGAGTTGTTCTTTAACTTTATCTTATTAAGTTCTTTGTTATTTGGTAGATTCCATAGGTGAGAAATAGTGTTTTGTATGTTTGTGTTGACTTCTTGTAGGGTTCCAAAAGTGTGACTGTAGTATTGTGTCTTGTTTGTATAATAAATTTGTAATATCTTGATTTTTAGTGGAACACTTTGCTTAGGTTGCAAAATAGATTGGATGTAGCAGTTAAAGAGTGAACTAGTATAAATCTTACGCTTGTTCTATCTATCTTTCTTTAAAGTTTCATGCAATTAGAAGTTTTGTAAAATCTATCATAATTGATCTTTAATTTCATATTAAAGTCTTTCGATTAAACTAAAGCAAAGCATAACATTTAACAATTTATGCAAGTATGATAACTTGATTTATCTACGATATGAGTTTATTATGATTGATATGTTATTCAAATTATCAATCAACTAAAATGATTTTCAAACTGACTGAATAAATGATCTGTTTACATTTTATCTCATATACTTGGTCAAAAGAAAAGCAATAAAGATTGTTTTTGAAAAAAAAAATTAGAGTGAGTTCAATCCACCCCCTCTTGAACGTTGTCATATGGTTTCTAAATTGGTATCTAGAACTGGTTCTTGTAAAATATTCAAAAATTAGATGTTGGTTTTTTTTTCTGAAAAATGATCAAGAACTAGTTGCCTTTTGATAAAGAAGCCTTTATTCATAGGCCTCATATGTTTAATTGAGTTAATTATTAGTTTTGGAAAGTTAAAATGAGAAATATTTATTTAGTCCATTGACCAAGGTATATGGATGCATTATAAATGGTTCCTTTATTCCAAAACATGTGGTTAACAATGTCCAAGTAGAAAAGTCCTAGAAGATCTGAACTGAAGAAGGAAAGAAGAAAGCGTAATATAACCGTACAATAAAAAATATAATAAGTTCAAACTCAAATTTCGATGAATTTTTTAGCATATCGCAATGCATTTGTGCTAAGGAGATATGGGATGTGCTTCAGGTTACTCGTGAAGGAATAAGTGATATGAAGATGATGCTCCTCTCGAGTGAATTTTTTTGCTAAAAATGGAGAAGAAAGTGGTGATGTGTAGTATTAAAGTGGAATGGAAAAAATTGGATTATAGAAGTTCATAAATTAATGAATAAAGTTAGGGGATGTAGATGGAACGTGAGGTGACGGAGTTTTTAAGAGAGTTGTGAGGTTGCAATGTGGAGAGTGGAACAAATGGTGGTAAGGAAGAAAAACAAAAACAAATGTGGGTGAAGATAGAGGATAGGTGAATAGAGGTGGTGAGAAAGTGTTAGAAAATTTGTTCAAAGTGGGAGAAATGGTAAGGAGACGTATTGTTAATGTGTGAAAGAAAGGTATGGTAGGGACACGTATTCTCATACTCACTAAACAAAAAAAAAATAGAAAAAATGGATTATAAAAAGATTGGTTTATTGGTCCAAAAACAAAAATAAGGGTAGTTTTGTATAACATGTTGGACCATAAGCTCAAGCTCATGATGGAGGAGAGATGTAAATATAAATAGGAGTGTAGCAAGCAAAAAGTATAAAAGTAACAAAAATGGATCGGACTCCATATTTTTTTTTATCTTTCTTCCCTTTTTGTTTGTTTTATCAATTTTTGTAAAAAGGACTTTCTAATTTTTTTTTATTAATTAATTAAATATTATTTTATTTGTTTGAAAAGAAAAAAAAACATTTATTTAACCTTTTTTTATTTTCTTTTTCTATTTATGAATTTTTGGAGTACATAAGAGTGAGTCTGAGAATTGAGTGATTACTTCCTCTAAAATATTGTATTAAGAGGTTTTTTCGAGCTTGACCGAGATGTCTAAAGGATGTAAAAATAAGAGATATGATTTGTTAAAGAGTATTTGTCATTTAATCCATTATTACGATATATATGCAGGTGCTTACCTGAATTTATGGAATTGTAGTAGATTTTGTTGATATTTAAACACCGTTAGTAAGGACCAAATTGACCATAATTTGACGAAAATGAGGACCTAATTGAACACAACACGATAACAGGGACCAAATTGAATAAAAACAACAAAAATAGAGACCAAATGTATATTTAAGCCTATATTATTTGAATAGATAAGTAGGTAAGACTTTAGTAATTAATGTTAGAAACCAATTTAGATTCTAATTTACTAATCAATTGTAATTTTTATTCATAGTATATACTATTTTAGATACCAATATTTCTTAGTTTATAAAATTGTAACTAACTTAGTAAATTTAGTGACTAATTATTTTGGTCTCTAAAATTGGTTGCTATTACATGTTATTATATATTATTAGATATTTTTCATTGCACCCATAACTTCCACATTGCTTAGGAGTCAAGGCTAAGGAGATTTTAAACATACATTCCTCCTTTAATCCTTTGAGACAATTTTTAAGGATAAAATTGTGATAAGAGTTCCACATGTTCCAAAGTAGATAATACATTGGATGCGGTGATTGACCCTAATGATGTTATCTCAAAGAACTTGAGGTTGAAACATTGATGACGTTTATGGAATGGAAATGAGGTTCCAAAACCCCTTGTTCCCCTTATCCCTCGACTAGGACAATGGCGATCTTGACCAACAATTTAGGGAAGCCAAAATAATAACTCAAAATTTATATATTTAATTATTGTCACTAATACAATAAAAATGAGTACATAATTTAGTATAAATGTTTTTATAAAATAAAGAACATATATCTAAAGCATTGTCCTTCGCTCCTTCAAAATCTTGAATTCATCGATAATTGAATAAGAAGTAAAAGTTTTAGTTTTTTTTCAATGTAAATAATCATATTATCCACAAAAACTTCATCTTCCATTTTATTCAGTTGTTTTGTATTGATAATCTTCATTGCAAAATATGATCTTTATGTTGTAGTTGTAGAAACGGGAAAAGTTAAAATAAGACGAATTAAAATATCAATCAAGTAAAATGTCACTGAATTTATTGTTCTTGCCAAAGGTTGACATAATTCAAGCATAGTTAATAAATTCCTGAAATCTAGATGGTTAGGAGCATCAACAATAATTTTGAAGTTGTATTTGAACCCCATTTTAGATAAGCTCTTCTAGTTTCATCTCATTGACTCACTGGATATTCTCAAGGACATTTCTTGGATCATATTGCAACGAATTAATTTGAATCCCCCTCCCTTTTTTCTTTTCTTTGTTCTTATCTCTCTCTCTCTCTCTCTCTCTTTCTCCCGCTAGTGCCTCCATCACTTTTTACCTATCCTTTATGTCTCAAATTTCACCTCCAATTTTTACTTTGTTTTCAAAATAAAATTGCACCACAATGAAATTGAGGAGCAAAGGAACATTTTGGACTGATTAATTTCATCTTTGGAGTAAGTTAAATTTTAAACCATTTTTCATTAAAGTAATATATTTTCTCCCTTGTATGGGGCTTTCCCTTAGTTTCATGTGGTCTTTCTACCCTCTAGGTAGATCAATATCTATTAGAGATCATCAAATCATGCTCTGATCATTGATTGAACTCATCTTTGTGTAGATAGAGCTACTTTAGACTTTGGACTTGTGTAAGGGCAGAGGAATATTGAGAATTTACCTTAAGGTAAGGGAAACTAGTCATGTGGTCTTTTTTAATTGATAATTATAATTATAACAGCGGAAAATGGAAACCTAATATAAACTTAAATTGAATATGAATTCTGGATTTTTAGTGCACTATTGTGTGGATATGGTTAGCCGTTTGAAGGTTGAATTATAAATATGTCTTGAATGTTAATTTTTTGAAATTGTTGAAGAATGAATGGAAAGTCTGTTTTATGCATACTGATGTATCAATATAGAATGAAAAAGGTATTGAGAGGGTTGAAGCGTGGCTAGAATATTGTATCTAGAAAGATATTGAAATGGAGTATACCTAATGGAATTAAACATATATGAGAAATATGCACTAGAATGAGAATCATTGAATGGGATTTGATATCACTACAAGAAAAAAAACATATTACCTACAACAAAAATCCGTATGTAAGTCAGAAAATTCGTAGGTAAGACAATTTTACCTACCGACAAAACTTCGTAGGTAAATTAGTCACACATAACTTACATACATATTTATCCATAGGTAATTACATACGGATTTATCTGTAGATAATTACATACGAATTTATCCGTATGTAATTACCTAAGAATTTATCCGTATGTAATTATCTACGGATTTATCATTGTATAATTACCTATAGATTAATCCGTATGTAATTACCTACAGATTAATCCATAGCTTGTCAGCTTTAGTGATTACTTTTTTCCTATAATACTTATGCGGAGCAAGATATTAAAGTTCATCATTATAGAAAATTTATATAATATCTAAGAAATCATTAAAGCAAATAATTTAAACATAAAATATTCGAATCTAGCTTTAATAACCTCAAAAATTCAAATACAAGTATTTGAGTACAAAAATATCTAGTCATGTTATAATATATAAGCAAACATTTCCTAACATATTAATAAAGTACAAAGTTTCCTAACATTAATATGTTAGAACAATGTAAATTAATTCTTATATGAATGAAGATTACGATTGGTAAATAGTACTTTAGTATGGATGAAAGTATTAAATGGATATTATATCTAAAATTGTTACCAATATGAAGTTTGTATAAATGTAGTTATAAAAGAGATGACTTATTTGAAATTGTTGAATGAGTGTGATCTTGATGATGGTATGTTAAACTGGTGACCTTATGTTTGAATTATTTGTATGTCTTTGTTGTGCATTGCGATTGTACTTACAACCATTATATTTCTTGAAAGTTATAGCCTAAGGATATTAAGTACACAAACAAATTTAAGTAAAACTCGGTTGGTATGTTGAATCTATTTTGATTGATGAAAGGCATTGTTTTGGGAATTATATAAATGGTGATTAATGGCTAGAGAGAGATGAGAATTATCTAAAGTTAGATAAGGCACTTAATTTACACCAAAACCCAATTGTTGTTGCATCATTATTGGGTGTTAAGTAAGCTCCGTCGAGCACCACTTTAAAAATTTGCAAGCAGAGGCGTTCCAGGGATCTCACCACTAGGTGGTGCTTAGTTGTCGACGGGTGACACTTGAATATCGTCGGGTGTTGGTGAGATAGTGAGCCCTTGACTGTGTGGCATTGGGCAACAATTACTTAGCATCAGGGGGTTAACTTTGTAAGACTTTTTCATACTAGATGTGGTTTATATTTTGATAAATAGTTTTCTTTGCATGCAACAAATTATACTTATGATTGTATTGAGTTATGATTGATAATGTAGGATTATTTGTGAAAACTTTAGTGTGTTTTGGTTATCAAAAGTGATTTCCAAGGGAAAATGCTAATCTAGGGTGAGCCCAAGTGTATTGAATGAGACTTTGGGGTGGGGGGTGTTAAGACTATCCTAACTTAATTGATATCTCACTCATGGAGTCTAATATATAGTGGTGTGAGTCAAATGGGGCTCCATATGGCAGACAATATGATATGAAAGAGGATCCCAGTTAGGGAGCTAGTGGGGTGAACCCTGTCATGGCTTGGTTAGGGACATTGCAAGTGAGTGTTGGAAGATCACTAGAGGATTTGGAAGCAGGCATGATCTGTAAAGTTTCATGAGTCCATTCAATACACTATTCTTCCAGAAGTAGTGTCTAGATGTATTTCTTTGTTTGAGTTATTTAGGCTTAATGTACTTCAAATTTTGGATAGAGTTGTGTGGGCTGATGTTGGATAAATTATTTTAGATAAATTTGAACTATTTTGTGCTTCGTGGATGGTTTTTATTGAGAATTTTCATTTGAATAAATAACCTGAGAGTTTTTGTAAGGCTTTAGGGCTATAGTGGGATTGTTGAATTGGAACAAGAACAAAGAGACTAGTCTTGATAGAGATTGTATGCTCTACACATATTATAGTAGTAGTAGTAGTAGTAGTAGTAGTAGTAGTAGTAGTAGTAGTAGTAAAGGAAAATTGAGAAAGATTGAACTAAGAATTGATTTTATTTCCAAAATATGATTTGAAAATCTTTATAATAAGTTATTATTGCTTCTATATTGAGTTTCTTCTTTTAAATACATTAGCTTACCCTTATCTTTTCTTCTTTGTGTTTGTTTCTTTTCTTTTCTGCAATGATTGTATAATTATACATAAGGAGAGGTAGGAACAAATGGTGGTAGTAACACAAGGGTAAGGGAAGGTCACCGAAATCCTATAATAGTAGGAACCTTGCTGATGATGTCATAGTTTAAAATATCTCGAATGTAGTGAGTCTCACCTTAGAGGCATACAATCAACAACCTCTGATAGGAATCTTCTTTCACATAAACACCAAATTCAACCTTGCTTTTGACAAATTCCTACTCATAGAAAAATGAGTCAATGAGTTTATTCCAAGCTCGTGGTGCTTATCGAAGGCCATATAAAGCTTTCCTCAGCCTGTATACTTTCATCTCCTCTCCTTTCACCTTAAAGCCCGGTGGATGCCTCACGTACACTTCCTTTTCTATAGGACCATTTAAGAATGTTGATTTCACGGTTAATCGACAGATTTGCTAATTTCTCCAACTAGCCACAACAACAACTAGTCTCATTGTTTCAAGTCTCGCCACAGGAGCATAAACATTAGTGAAATCCAAACCATATTTTTGCAGAAAACCTTTTGCGACCAACCTGGCCTTATGTTTGGCTATGGTTCCATCATTCTAAAATTTCACCTTAAACACCCATTTAACATCAATTGGGTGTTTATGTAGAGGTAAATCCATTAATTTCCATCTCTTATTCTTTTCTATAGTCTTTAACTCCTCCACTATTGCATCTTTCCATTCCTTAATTTCAACTACTTATTTCCACCTGATTGTTCCATGTCAGGAAAGCTAGATGAACTATCTCGCATTTGTGATCTTCTTGTCTCTCCCACCTCTATTGCACTTGCTGCATTGCAGCTTTATCTTCAAAAACACAAGGAATTCTGCTTTCCAGCTAACCTTTCCACTTCCACGATGAGGCTTCATCAATAACCATATCTCTACTAATAAGAACATGGTGATTCACATACCTTATAAATATAAACACTGCACTTTTATCATTGAACTTCTTTCTTCTTTCATCTGGTACATGTCAATAGCCCAAGGATCCAAAGATTCGTAAATGGTGAATCATTGGTTTGTGTCTTGTCTAGGTTTTCTCTAGTGTAACTTCATGAAGTTTCTTTGTAGTATAATGATTTAACACATAGGTTGCGATGGATACAACCTCACCCCACAAGTTGTGTCGTAGACCTTTGCCTTTAAGCATACACCAGGTCATATCCAATAATGTTTTGTTTCTCCTCTTTGCCAAACTGTTGTGGTATGGCGTATAAGGGGTTGTTTTTGGATTTTTAATAAATTTAAATGTATTAGCCATTATGGGTAACTAGCCGTTGTAAGAAACTAGTTGTTGTATGTAGTTAATGCACTAGCCGTTGGAGTCTAGGTAGTTAATAAGTTAGCCGTTTATAGCCGTTTATAGTCGTTTATTGCCGTTGAGAGTACAACGATCAGAAAATGTGAGTTTATAAATTGTATTGTGTATTGTATGAATAAACAACAACAACAAGAGGTGAATAAAGTTTTTTCACAAGTAAAGAGTTGTTGTCTAACAAAGTGGTATCAAGAGCCAATTAGCTTGAGTGTCTGAGTGCAAAAGAGCTAAAGAGCTTGAGTGTTTGAATAAAGAGAGCTAAGTATTTGCGAAAAAAAGAGAGTGAGATGGCTAGTCTTACAAATAGTGTTTCCTTGCCCAAGTTGACAAAGGTTGTCAACTATGACAATTCGAGTTTAAAAATGAAGGCTCTTCTTAGCTCCCAAGAAAATTGGGAGGTTGGTGAAGATGGTTTCGATGAACCAGCCAACACTACAGGTTGGTCAAATGCCCAATTGAAAGTGTTGAAAGAAGTAGGTGTGAAGGACAAGGCAACTTTGTACATCCTGTACCAAGTTGTGGACGAGTCCGACTTTGAGAAGATTGCAAGTGCTAAGTCTTCAAAAGAAGCATGTGACATATTGGAGAAGGCGTATAAGGGGGATGACCGAGTGAAGCAAGTGCGACTTTAAACACTCAAGGGTGAGTTAGAAAGCATGAGGATGAAAGAGACAAAAGGAGTAGCCGAGTACATAACTCAGGTTGAAACCGTGGCGAACCAACTTGCTAGAAACAGAAAGACGTTACCCGCTAGCCGAGTTGTGGAGAAGATTCGGAGGTCATTGACAAATGATTTTGAGAACGTGGTGTGCGCGATAGAAGAGTCCAAGGACCTATCAATGCTCACGGTTGAAGAGCTTGTTGGGTCACTTGAGGCACATGAGCAACGGAAGAAGAAGAAGAAGGCGGAGCCACTTAATCAACTACTTCAAATGAAAGGAGAGGCTCATAACACTTAAGGTAGAGGACGATACCGAGGAGGTATAGGAAGCGATCCTAGTGGTCAAAGTCGAGGACAAGAAGAGAAAGAATAGTCAAGTCAACAAAATTGGCATGGAAAAGGACGAGGTCCATCGAGAAGAGGTCGATTAAGCAACTCAAATGTTGAGTGCTTCAAGTATGGCAAGTATAGCCATTATGCGAAGGATTGTTACTCAGGCAAGTGTTTCAATTATGGTAAGGTCGAACATTTTGCAAAAGATTTTCAATTTAAGAGTAGAAAAGAAGAGACGATTAGCCTCACAGAAGAAGGAAAAGAAGAAGCAAAATTCTTGATGATGGCGCGTAGCTCGGGGGCCGAGCATAAGCAAATGGAGAACTCAGCAAGAAAACCGAGTAGCATGGAGAATTCAGCAAGAAGGTTGAGTATAGTTGATAACTCAACAAGACAGTCGAGTAGCGTGGATAGCTCGGCAAGACAACCAAGTAGGTTGCATAGGATGGTGAGACATACAGATAGCCCATACAGGGTGGTGGAGCATGTAGATAACCCAGACAACATGGTGGAGCATGAGGCCAACTTAGTTAACTTAGTGGGGCGCCTACATAGCTCGGTTAAGTCGATGGAGCAAGTAAAGTACTCAGATAGCTCAATGGAGCATGTGAAAAGCTCAAGTAGCTCGAAATTTGAAGATAAAGAGCTTGTAATTCAAAGGTTAGAGATTGCACAAAGAGATTTGCAACACATAATTGAAAAAGGAGGTTAAAGACAATTCAATTCTACAAGCAAGCGTAGAGAGAAGGAAATGGGCTTTGCAAAAGTGGCGCTTGAAACTTGAACAAGATATTTCAAGTTTGCAAGAACAGTTGCAAGTTGAGAAGGATCTAAGAGTTGCATTGGAGGTGCAAGATGAGAAGTGGCGACTTGAAATGGATGAAGAGATTGAGCGCAACAATACGTGGGTGTGGTATGATCTTTCAAAAGGAAGTCGGCCTATTGACAAGAACTCAGTTAAACGACAAGTTGGCCACAGAGACAAAGAACCTAATGAGTAACAAGTCGGCCAAAGAGAAGAACAAGTCTACCACTAAGAATGCAAAAACTGAGAGAGCAAAGAACAAGTTAGCCACAGGAAAAGCGAAGTACAGGTCAACCACGGACAAAGTGAAAGCGAAGGCAGCCATGAAGAAAGTGAAGAACTTGACTATTCATGAAAGGGACAAGTATAATGTGAGAAAAGTTATTGAACATGGGAAGCCGGGATAAAGAATAAAGGAACGAAGACAGAGAATAAAAGAAACATTTAAGTTTACAGGGGAGTTTTGTTGGATTTTTAGTAAACTTAAATGTATTAGCCATTATGGGTAACTAGTAGTTGTAAGAAACTAACCGTTGTGGGTAGTTAATGCACTAGCCGTTGGAGTTTAGGTAGTTAATAAGTTAGTCGTTTATAGTCGTTTATTACCGCTGAGAGTACAACGATCAGAAAATGTGAGTCTATAAATTGTATTGTGTATTGTATGAATAAACAACAACAACAAGAGATGAATAAAGTTTTTTCACAAGTAAAGAGTTGTTATCTAACAAAGTGGTAACAATTGTTACCTCATGTTTTATGCCTTTTGTAAAACAAAACTCACCAAACTCTTTTGAATTACCATTAGTTCTGAGTATTTTAACTCTTTATTTGGTTTGTCTTTTCTTTTCCTTCAATAGGTACCAATCCCAATGGCTATTTAGCTCTTCTTTTTTTTTTTATCAGCAAAGAATAAATTTAAATTAAAGAGAGCACTTGAGGAGTGTTCTAACCCTTTAACAAAACATTTTGCACACATTGATGCTCTAGGTTGGCATCATAGCTCCACCAAACAAAAAATTGTTCCAAAATCAAACCCATGTGAAACAACTTTGGTGATTCAACAGTAGGGAGTAATATCAGTGTGTATGCCTCCCTAAACTTGTAGATGTACATGTTTCTCTATCTTAAATTTGTTCGTGGTGGCAGATATTGTTTGGAATAGGCGAAGAGAACCCAGTTTGGAATAGGCTCTCTGATGTGCTGACTTCTGAAATCTCTTTCTTGGTTGTTTACCAACCATGCATCGTTCACAAATCTCATTATTATGGTGAGTTATTGAACATTGAAAAATAGAACAAAGTGTATCTACTTACTATTTCAATCTATCATATTTATTTCGTACAAATATACCTTGAAATTTGTAAGAAAATTTTATATCAATGAAAAAAAATTAATATGGAACCTAAAATTTAAATGGGTTTATTTAGTCACATTATTTACTTTAAATTTCTCAAAAGAATTATTACCGTTCAAAGTTTCTGAAAGGTTTGTTTGAGGAATAAGAATCTTATTTAGTTTTCTCCAATATAATAATAAGAGTTATAGTATACGATGTTGCTTTATGTGGTCCTAGCAATATAAATTTTAACACTTTCATCCAATTCCAATTTTAATGCGAAACTTTAAAGACAGACATTTTAATATTACTTTTATTTTAGTTTAAATTTTTCAAAACTTAAATAATAATTTTTTTATTTTTGTAGATCATTTGAAGTCTCGAATTTTGTATGACATCTACGTATTTTAATGAAAATGTTTTACAATAAAAATAATTTTAGGTAATTTGATTGAAGAAAACAGTTTTGTTGAATGTATGGATGGAAAGAGCACGTCAGCATCAACCAAATACATTTTCAGTATTGTTTTTGGATGTCAACAACATGGGATGCTGCCATTAAGTTTCGTAGTGCTCCTTCTGTACCCGTCTAACATATTTTTGTGTACAATATCTTTCTTTAGTCATGGTGTTCGTGTTTCTGAAAACAACAGTTTTAGATATATTTTTCTAAAAATTGTGGCAGCCTTACATAAACACTAAATGTTTAAATATATTTTGTTTTAAATATTTTATCATTTGATTTTTTTTTTATAAATTAGATTATACGACTTCATTTTATTTCCAGATCATGGGTCAATTCCGTCTTTTCTTGTTTTAGGACGAATTGATTGAAAAATTGGAAATGATCAAATAAAATATATAAAAGTTAATTGATGAATTATTAGAAATAAAAGACGAAGTAACAATTATTGTATTGACTGATTGTAAAATCAAATGAGAAATACTTAAAAGAAAATAAAAAAATTTAACTATTCTAAAACAAAATTTTGTAATAAAAACTAGAATTAAAAATACTTAATTTTATTTATCATATATTAACACTAACTCAGCACTAAATTAAGCTTTTTTAGTATTTAACAGAAATACACTTTTGTTTCCTAAAAAGAATTATCCTTAAGATACACCTTGTACTTTTTTCTATGAATATGGAGTTCATGAAATATTTTCCATGACAAAAATTTCAAATGCCTACTCAATTGTTTTGTTGGTGAAGAGCCAAGTGGGTAGCATGTTTCAGCTAATAAAAAAAGAGAGAAATAGTGTTACATATGACAACATGATGGTTTGGATATTTTTAATTTTGATCAAATGCATTTTCTACAATAAAATAAAGTTTTCAATTTATTTTTTTTCAAAATCAAAAAGCAACCAACCAAAGATTATTCGACAAAAACGATGTGATCTGCTATGAGAAATTGTTTTTTTTTGAATTATTTTTTAAAATGCAAATCAGTGTTGACTGCCTTTATCTTTAAATTTTTTTTTTTGTCTACACATTTTAAAAATGAAATTTAGTTGTCATCTCTTACATATGTGGCAAATTGTGAGACATGATTCTATAAAATATGTCTTTAAAGTTATGCTTTTTTTGGTTATTTTATTCTTTGAAAGGTTCCATCGCTATGCAACTTAAAATACAGTTTACACTTTGTTTGACAATTTTGTATGACAAAATTTTCTTAAATATTAAATTATACAGACATGCACTTTCTAAAAACCAGAATTATCCAACTCAACTTCAATAAAAATCAAATATTTTAAAGGACAATTTCATGTCTTGAGATGCATGATTCTTGCCTCTCATACACCAAGGCTTGGAAAAGTTCGTAAGCTTTAATGTTCAGAAAATTTATGGTAGTTTTTGAGTAAATCCGATGTAACATTTCTCCATTGACCTACCAAACCTCTACCAAAGAAGCATTGAAATGAAATAGACTTTAATAACTACAAAGCCATGGTTGAAGAAAAAGCAATAAATAAAAGACATGTTTTTTTGAATACTAAATTCTTAACAGAAGTACAAGCAGAAACTGACATTGCAACCCATGGAGCATGGTGCAGTAGCTACAACAAACATGAAAACAACAGTGCAAAGAAAAAGCTTGATAACGGAAATTGAAATAAACTAAAATAAGCCATTGGAAATGCAGGTCTCACTGTACAGTAGTACAATTACCGTAAATTCTCAACTCTGAAGAGAATGGAACTAAACATGAAAAAGCTTAAAAAGCTTTACAGTGAGAACATCATGAGGAGGCTTGTACAACAGACATGTCTGTTGGAGGATGAGAAATCTCAGAGCCTGAGAGTGAGATCAGGAGTTGCAGGTGTCTGTGGTGGAGGTGCAGTTGCCACAAACCTAGTACTCGGATTGAAAGCATGTGCATCAGGGCTCAGATTAACACCAAAAACACCCCTTCCTTCCCTCTTTCTGAAGCTGCCAGGCCAAAACACACCACCATCATCATCATCCACGAAGATCGGTGTCCGAAAATAGTCTTTAGTGAATTTTGGAGCAGGTAGTATTTCAGGAACCCTCAGTGACTGCATTTGTGCTTGGTGCATTGCAGCATGAGCTTCAAGGCCAAGGGAGCGAAAAGAAGTACCATGCAGAGGCAGAGATGCTAAGCTTGTGTACCTATCAGTGAGAATCCCCATTCTCAGTGCACGCTTTGCCATTGTCCTCTCCCTTTTGTGAGCATTCTGGTGGCCACCTAATGCCTGAGAGCTGAAGAATTTCCTCCGGCAATAGTTACAGGAGAAAACTCTGGGAATTGCTAGAGCTGGGGGATGAGTTTCAGCTCCCACTTCACTGTTTGTGTAACTTGCACCTTTGAACTCTTCATCACTGTGATTAAATTTGAGAGTCAGGTCAAGGGACAGAGAACCTGAATCAGGATCAGCCTTTGTGAGACAGGAGGAGCTGGTGTTGTCCATGAAATCTTGTGCTGTTTCTTGTAGCAGTTCATTCGATCCAACTTGGCTGCAGATTTTGAAATCTTCTTCAGGTTCCAGGTTCAAGTTTGGTGTCATCATCATCATCATCATCTGCTATCAGCTAACTTCTTTCACATCTGCATTCATGATGAAGCACATTATTTGTTATGACAAAGTAAAATCTCAGATCATACAAAACTCTGCACAAAGAAAGCATGCCTGAGCAACTCTTTCTCATAAAAGAAAACATGCAACCTGTTTTAGAAACTAAATCACAAATCATCTTTGCAGAAAAAGCATAAAGACTTTGTGAGAATCTCCTTCCATAAGATAATATTAAAAAGGAATTTAATATTACTGAAAGTGTAATCACAGATAAAAAAAAAAAAAAAAAAATCTTAAAAAAAAAAAAAAACTACAATAAAAAAAAGAGTAAAAAAAAAAAAAAAAAAAAAAAAAAAAATCTTAAGAACAAGTAACAACTGCAAAATAAATTTCATCTAGATGCTGGCTCATTTGATGAATCTCTCTAAAGAAGCAACTCTCCAGCTCAAGAAAATTTAAAAATAATGCATGCAGATTTTCTGATGTAGAAACTGTCTCATTTTTCTTTTCTTTAGACCGAGAAGTGATACGCTGCAAAGGAGAAAAACATCAGAACAGAAAAATGGCAACAAAAACAACTCCCTTACCTTTGCTCCCGTAATACCTAACTCAAAGCTGTTAAAATAATGTCTGGACATTACTATGTTTCACTATTATTTAAATAACAGTTCATGCAAACACCAAAACAAAATTTCCAGTTAGCCATGCAGGGTAGAAACATGTACTAAAAGGAGTAATAGAATATGTAAAAAAAAAAAAAATAAGGAGAAGAATCAGGATTGCATGAGGAAAAGAAGTAGAGATGATGAAAAAGTAAATATAGAAACGTTTTTTTTCTCTTGTAGCTGATTCAAATCTTCTGTGACAAAGGTTTGATGTCTTTTTTGATAGACCAGCTCTCAGCAAGTTAAAACAGCGCTCTTATCACAGATGCAGAGTGTCTCACAATGGATGATATGCATGCATATTTCATGAGCTTCCAATGACTGTGTCACTTTGTCCAAATGCATTTCAAGCATATTTTTATAAAAAAATTAAAAAATACAAGAAGCACTTCAATCACTGAAAAAAAATTAACAGAGTTCACATCATAGAATGAGTGAAAACATAGATGAACTCATGCATGGAAATATAGACGGCAAATCTTGATTGTTGTCTTCGGTGACTAGCAAGATTTTTATCATTTTTCAGTACCCTTATGTGCCATAATTGATTTTCACCCATCGGCATTAGAAAACACTATTGGACACATCTGAAAAACACCCACCAGGCTTGGGCATTATTACAGCCCTAAAGTATACGTTACACACTTTTTGGGATAAAGGATAAAAACATAAAATGGAAAAAAAAAATTCCACATTTCAGCCAACAAATATTGGAACTGAAAACCAAAAGCTATCTGAAGATGCCAACCAACAGATTCCCACATTACTCATCAATTCGTTCGAAAAACTTTCTGATAAAAAACATCTTTTGCAATGGCCCAAAACCACCCAAGGCTTGTTCAAAACAATGAAATCAAGCAGAAAGTTGAAAAATTGCACAAGCTGAAAGGAAAGAAGATAAG
>Ga0214545_1005420_pt1 | contig 23081 bp, 15 predicted proteins | sample CNSS4metaG_FD_160064 | JGI IMG/M metagenome (GOLD analysis project Ga0214545, IMG submission 160064) | Root nodule microbial communities from cowpea collected in UCLA plant growth center, Los Angeles, California, USA - CNSS4 | ecosystem: Host-associated > Plants > Roots > Nodule | place: USA...
TGTTAGGACCATTATATTATTAGTCAAAGTATTTAAGTGATCTAATTAATTAATTTTATGGCTAAGAGCATATATATGTCATGATATATTAAATGTGTAGATGCTAGCAATATTCTAATTTGATGAAGGGGCCAAATTAGGAATATTTGAAATTAAGTAAGTAACTGATAGCAGTTACATAAGGGGTTATGATCCCCATTTGTGAGCACACTATGTTACCATTATTCTTGTTCCTTTCTCTCCCTCCCCATCAAGAGAGAAAATCTAGAGGGAACCTTCAGGTGCTTTAAAGTTGGAAGACTAGGTACCACTTTTTATCTATTGTTCCCAATAATAAGGTACGCTTTCACTTATAGTCTTTTGAGAATTTGGGAACCGTATATTTATTTGTGAGTTCAATGTATTAATGTCTTCATAAACCAACATAAATGTGTCAAACTGTGTAAACAACTCAAATGTTATCATGAAAACGTGTTGGTAGAGTAATTTACCTTGTACATTGTTTTCCTAGTTATATAGTAGAGTAGATATAGTAGATTTGTTTCAAACATTTTCTTTTTATCTTATATCTTATTTGAGTCATGTGTTCATTAATTTTTGAATTATTAGCCTTTTCATTCTATTTATAAAACATAATTTTATGAGATGAATTATTAAAGAATCTTCATTATTTGAGATTGAATTTTGAAATTATAAAATAATATGCTTAAACTAGCAACTATGTTGTGAGGGTTATTTTAAATGTGAATATAAATCTTGAAAAATTAAAACACAAATTAAGCAAATTACTTAAGCATGGATGGGTGGCCTAAGTGTGATAGCATAAGAAATAATATAATGTATTTGTTTTATATTCTTTTTTAAACTTAAATTTATTTTTAATTGAGTTCTCTATTCCACATTCAAATTAATTCAGTTAATTTGATTATTCTTATTTATTTCTTACAATTTGATTCTTTTAATCGCTTAACTTACCTGACTTTACAAGTTTATTATGATTATTCTAAATATATTGTTTTGATTACTTTTGTTTCTTAAAGTGTTTTGTTCACATATTTTGTTTTGTTCTATTTTACTTTACTTTTTTATTTTATGTTTTTTAAGTTTTGCTTTTAAAATTCAATGAATTTATCTTTGAGTTTTTCATTTTTTTTTTCCCCCTTGAATTGAACTTGGATTTATCAGCTCTTTTACTTTAAATGTAAAACCTATGATGACTTGATTGAGAATTTTTCCTAAGAACTAAATATAAATTTGAAATATAAATTTGAGACCAAAAGTGTTAATGAATGCAAATTTGACCACTCATTTAACTCTTCTAAAATTAACTTCTTATTTGATTTTTGTGCTTTAAAATGTTGATATAAATAGAATTTATTCTGGGGTAGCTAATTGAGTTTGAGATATAAAATCATGTTGAAAATAGTTTTTTAGTTGCATAAGTGTTCTTTGAATATTTTGAGGTGTTCTTATGTAGTCGAAGCTAAGTTTAAGTTCATGGATTAGCTAAGTTACAAGGAATTAAAACAAACATTGGAAGAAAAAGACAAAAACACATGTAAGAAGTGAAGAAATGGAGAAAATGAAGAAGGAAATGGTTGAGGAAACACCCAACAAAAATTGGACTTGAAGAAATAATATGGAAATGGAGTACGACAAACAAATGACGGACTATAAAGATTATGTGAAGGTTTCCCATTGCAAGGACTTTGATCACGTATTATTATAATTGATAAAAGATTATTTTAAGACAAAATTTAGATTTTGAGTGAAAATTTAGGTGGATTTGATTCACAAAATCTATCAAGAATATCAATAAACAAGATCTCCACTATCTCTTCAAATTTGATTAGATCTTCTCAAATCTCTACAACAACATATATTATCATGAAGATAACATAATTATTTAGAGATAATTGATCAATAGAAAGATTATATCATCAACAACAATTGTCTAAGAAGGCTTAGTCCAAAACCTATATAACGAGACATAGGGAATGCATTAGGTTACCACCTTTTGGTGGCTAAATTTCACCAGCCCTTCATCTCCACGTCCTTTCCTTCTCTTTTAACCTTCTCCCCTCTTCTTTCCACACATTAGAGTTTAGGGATTCTCATTTTTATGCACTTGCATACTGTTTCAATTCGTATTCTTCATCATGGTGATATATTTTTATTTACTTTTGCTTTGTAATTTCAATTTCATGGCTTGCTAATTCAGTGTATTAACTTATTTAAAGAGATGCTATTAAGCTTTGAGGTATTGTTTGGTTTTTGTGTTTTTGTTCTCTTTTCATCTTGATTATGTGTTGAATGGATAATCTTGCTCTATTAATGCTTAATTTACAGATTGGGTATATTTGTTTTTGGTTGAGTTTTGTTCATGCTTAATGAATGTAGCATGGCTGCCACAGATTAATAGATGTAAGCATTGCTTAATTGCGTATTGAAACACATTTTTAACCTTCACTTAGTGGATTTTGAACGAGTGGATTGGGTGAGACCAAACCCCTAATTTGTGAGCCATCATAAGTGAAATTACACTCAAATTCAAGGAGTCAATATTGTTTTTATCACTATTTCATTGAACCTTTTGAATTACATTTTAATTTTGTGTTGCAATTTTGAATCTGCCAAACCCTCTTTTTTGTTTATGTTGTGTTTGCATCTAAAACCTTTGTTTGGAAATATTGGTCAATAGGAGACGACCTTAGGATCACTTCCTAACTACTACATTTAAACTGTTCTATTTGGTCAGGTACGAACTCGGTCAAATTTTTTAAGTCTAGCTAGTGCATTCTTTTATAATCTCCTTTAGCCTTCCTCCTCTAAGATTGGCCCGACCTTCTTATAGTTCCTTAATCACCACTCAATTCCCCTACACCGAAACACCAATCTTCACTTTGCTTCCACTGAATCACACCATGGAGCCTCCTTCTTCCATTAAGCTCACTCAAGGAGGTGTTAGAATCGTGTAGCGGAATGTTTAATGTGTGGACAAAAACTAAGACGGAGTGAACTCGTTTAATTAATAAAATTAATACTTTAAAAAGTTTTCCAGAAATTTTACTGTTTAAATTAAAGTTTCAATTCTTTTAAAGCAAGTGCAAATAAATAAATAAAGTATTAGGAGATTAACTAAATCACTAAAATAAACACAGTACAATTAGATAAGAGAGAAGGGTTTAGAGAACATCTCTCTTGAATACACAAGAGATGAAAACACTTCCTCTAAAACACACAGAGGATGATCAGTTTTCCTAGCAACAACAACAGCAGTCAATTTTCCAAGAACCCACTTAGGAAAGGTTATCGCTCTACCCACACTAGGTTTTTCAAAGCTCCTTTCTTATTAACACTCAGACAGTTCTTTAGCAATCACAACACTCAACTTCCGATGCTTAGAAAAAGGGTCAAGAAACTAAAAAGACAAATTCCAACTGCCAATTATAACTGATTATCACTTATGATAATCGATTATTCCAAAGCAGTTCCTGAAAACAATAATTCTTGTTGATAATCAATTATCCACAAAGATAATCAATTATTTGAAAGACTTTATTCAAAATTGAAGAAATCTTATGATAATCGATTATCACAGTGTAATTTGAAAAAATAAAAACGTTCCCAAAGAGGTTAAGTGCTTGTTGTAGTTTTACTTCTAAGCTAACTTAAACGTACTTAATAATATAAGAACTTATTACAAGAGACTTTAAACAATAATTAAATGGTCTTCAAATAATCTTTCAATATTTGCTTCGTGGTTCCTTGCAATTGTCTTCATGAAAACCTTTACAACTCAACTCTTCTTGTTTGATTGGTTCTTCTCCTTCTCTTGAACCTTTTGAAGTGCTTATTAACATCCAGATAGTTTACTATCTTAATATCCACTAAATTTTTTTTAAAGAACTTATCACCGTATTTGAAATGTATAAAAATGAACCAACAATATCACACATCACTTATTCTATATGAACCAAGTACTGCAAGAAGATGATAAGAAAACTAAAAGCATGAACCTTGCTTTAAAAACAAACCATAGAAGTAAAGCGAGTATCTTAGTAAGAATGCTTGAAGCAATGAACGAGTCTGATTTAGAGGATTTGATTGATAAATTGTTTAATTTACAAATTTTAATTCTTTTAAATTGTTATAAGTAATAATATTATATCATATTGCTAATAAACAGTATTTGGAATTATGACTTGATCTTCATTCAATAATATATAACGAGTATCACATCGGATTAGAATATTCTTTTAATTTTAAGATATTAAAATACAGAATTTGTAATGGTAATTAAAACACAGTTAGTATACATTAATTAAAAGTATATTTAAGTCAAATAATTATAACAAAAAGAGAAGTGCGTAATAAATATAAATATAAATTTATTAAAATAAAAAACAATTACAAGAATTATAAATTATTCCCATAAACTGTATTGAAACTCTTTCAATCGTTCTTAAGTGGACCAATAAAGCAACAGGGATTCTTTCAATAAGAAGGGATTAACGAGGAATAGAGAAACCCCCTTTTATTCTTAGGATCAGAGAGGAAGCACAGACACCACACAGAGGAAACAGAGGCTGGAATCAAGAGTTTGAAGTCCAAACGGAGGCTGATATCAAACGTCGTGATTTCCAACCCAACACCAATTTATTGTTCTCCAACTCCTCTACTCTATATCCATCGTTAAACAGTCCTAATAACAGATTCGCTTGGCAGTGATTAGCGAAGCTTACGGGAACTCCCCTGAACCCCGCCGCACTCAACCACTCCTCCCACGACCCTCTGTCCTCTCCCCCACTCCGGTACATAAGGCCTATAGAGTTTGCTATTCTTGGCCCCAAAAACACGCGCTCCACCAAAGCCCGGGCCCATTTCTGCATGGGAAACCCAACCTCCAACGAATCAAACACCGCCGAGTAGTGCTGCAGTGAATCCATAAACAGGCCGACAAAGCCCGCATCTCCACCGCGCGCCACTTCTTCCTCTACCACCACGACAACCCTCGGGTTCAACTCCTTCGCACCTTTCAGAAACGAAGCAACCGAACCTGAGGCTCGGAAGCTCAGGTGCGGCAAGTGCAGCATGCAGTTAAAGACCAACGCCTCGCCGCGAATCAGTTTCAGTGACGAAGGTCGAAACGTTTCGCCGTGGTCCAACCGACACTGATGAAAAGAAAACGGTTGCCCCACGGATGCCGCGAACGCCGTTAGCCTCCGTCCGGTTTCCTGAACAGTGGCGATGGATCTCCGTCCAGAGGCGGAGCCTCTGGACAATGCAGTGATGCGGAGGTGTGGGGCAGTTGGGCCGGTGCTTCTTGACGAGAGGGACTGCATTAGGGAAGCCCATTGGGCCCCTTCGGTGACGTCGAAGTCGACGATGTGGACCCGTTTTTCGTGGGCCACGGCCTCTAAGATGGCCTGGTTGGCGGTGAAGTGAGCGAACTTGACGTAAGGAGACATGTCCTGGAGAAGGTGGAACGCGGTGAGCGTATCCGTGGGATTGGGGGCGTCAGTGGTTATGCTGTGCGCACTCCCGGTGCCATCTAGCAGATTTTGCAGTGCGCTGCCAAAGTGCGCCGCGAGTCTTTCGATGTTGGTGCCGTGGGTGGGGGACACCAACTCGTTGAGCCGAACCAATATCACTCGAGCCAGGTAGTGGCTCTCGGTGCCGGGGGTGAGGGCCTCCGCCGCCGCCATGAGGAGGTGCACCAGGCGGAGGCCCTTCTCGTCATGGCTACTTAAGTCGGAGTCTTGGGGTGTGGTTTGATCTGGGGTCAAAACGACGTCTTCTTCGTGGACGATGGAATCAATGAGGGTTTGAAAATTGTCTTCGCCGGCGGCCAGGGATCCCCAATCGACGAGAGGGGACCACATGTTGGTCCAGTCTTCCTCGGAGGAAGAACTGGTAGTGATGCTGCGATTGGAAAAGTCGAGGAAATCAGGGTCGTCCATGACTGCGCCTATGGGTGATGAGCTTAGTAAGCTCGCCATGAGAGAGAGAGAGAGGGAGAGAGAGAAAGTAATTGTACTACAACAGTAGTAGAGAGGTGTGTCGTACACACTTTGGTTAGTGGGAGATTTATAATTAGAATTAAGTTGGCTGAGAAAGCATAGGAACAAACACCATTATTTTTTAACACCTATATTATTTTGTAGCAATCAAAATATAATTTTCTTATTAGGTTAATTAAATGATATATTTAAATAATATATTTCATGAAATACAAATAATATTTTTTTGTTTTCAATTTTTGTTATCATTACTTTTTATATTTTTTATTTGAATTATATAAAGCACTTGACAATACAAAAGTAGTTAAGTTCTTGGGAAAATTTCGGAACTAAGATTAGATAAGGTTGGGTTTTAATTTGTTTACATAGTGATTTGTTTTCCAACTAATTATTACACCTAAGAGGAACTTAAATATTAAATTAGGAGAGTAAGACTAAGTTAAATCCTTCTAAAAATCAATAAAGATCTTAATATAATTTAACATAAATACTAGAGAGATTTATTATCCCACACTTACAAATTCTTATATGTTATCTGCAAACTACTCGTTAATTTGGGAAAACAAACTACAAATTATAATTAATTAAAGTATCATTTCTCAACACAAACAACATTTAATCGAGCTTACAAAGAACTAGCCACCATTTATTGCGAAAAGAGATGTGAACTTCTAATTAATTTACTCAATCCAATAACAATTGTTCCTTCATGTGGTGATTAACAAGAATCTTAACCCAAAAGAAACGAGAAAAAACAATTACTTGACTTCTGTATATTAAGAAGATAATTATGAAGTAAAATTATATTGTTTATTGGGAAATACATGACCAACATTGGAAACAGAGGATTGGCTTGCTTAAATTAAGGACTTAAGGCGTATGTTCTTGCATGTGCTGATTAAGAATAACCCTAACCTGATAGAAACGTGAAAAACAAGGACAAAATATACAGGAAGATTGGCTTCTTTAAATTAATGAGATTGTTTAAGTAAGAACACATGTCATTTAATATCTTTAATATTCTTTAGAAAATCAATACAAATAATACGTAAAAGTAAGGTGATTTTTACATACAACAAGTTTTTTTTAGATATTAATAAAGATTTAAAGGCACTATAGAGGATAATTTCATTATGGTTTATTCATTTAAATTGTTCTAAGTTGAATTAATTATTTTTTAGCACAGAAATTTTTCATATTAATGAATTCTTAAAATATATTAAATGTTTATTTTAATATTCTTCCAATTAATGTATTATTATTATATTATATTATATTATATTATACTTAATATCTAATTTTGTAACATTTCATTTAATAGTGTAATATTACTAAATTAAATTTCATGGGTAATGATCCATGAGCAGTTACAACAAGATATGTAACAACACTTTTACATTCATCCAAAGTTACAATGCTAGTATATAAGGTTTTTCACATCTACAAACTAAAAGAACTAAAAGTAGACAATAGATACTAACAACTTATTATATAACAAAAAAAAAAACATCACATAACTAAGAAGTTCTAATCTAAGAACTAGACAACTACCTCAACCTCTCCCTCTTGGGTACCTCACTACCTGCTTCCTCGTTTGTTCCCACTGGTAAAGGTGATCATCGCAAAATAAGAACAACAAACACAAGACCAAAGAACAAGAGAGGGTAAGCTAATATAGAAAAGAAGTGTCATAAATCATGAATCAAATCATATTAGGAAATTAAGTAATTCACATCATTAAAGCTACAAACCACATCATAAAAGACCCATTAGACTCAATTATCCGAATAACCAGCATTAATGTAGAACTACTTGGAAGTTTTTGCACTTGTGATGGATAACCTCCACCTACAAGGTTAATCCTATACAGGTCCCTAAAACTTCAACGTGTTCTTTCAACCAGGACCTCCTACTACTCTCAACTCATAATTCATTCTCCTTTACATGAGTACGAATGATTAATAGTGTTAGGATAACTTCCATTTCTGAGTCCCTGCATCAATGCACACCAAAGCACATATACTTTGAAAGGATTTTCCCTTGACAATATGTTCATCATTCTCAAATCACAGTTAAACAAGTCTCATACGTTATATCATCAATATACAACACACATATCCATTAACAAGGTCATCATTATCACAACTTCATACATCATTATATTCCAAAAGTTCATATCATCCTCACACATTCACATAATCATCAAGTATATTACACAATAACTTAATAACATATATGCAAATTGGTTTGGGGGGTTAAAAATAAAACTGCAACTTGTACAAAACTCCAAAAAGTATGTTTTTACATTCAAATTAAACATAAATGAATCAAGAACTTAATGCAAAAAGAATCAACCCAATTAGATACCTATAGTAAAAGGTAGGCACTAAACAAGAGACAAAGGTCAAAGTTGTCAACAACCTAATATATGGAAATCTTACAAGAAAAACTTCTCTCACTATAGACTTTCAAACCAAGATCACAACGGTCAAAACAAAGTATCATATGTCTAGGAACTGCTGTAAAACTTTCAATTCGATCTGATAGTTAACAATACGAGAATTCAAATTTTTCGAGATGACTCAAAGCTAGAAAACTCAACTCGCCCAACGAGAGGATTGCTCGCCTAGTAAGGAAAACTCTCTGTCAAAATTATTTTTGTTATCGGCTCAATGAATAGTAGGCTCGCCCAATGAGTCTACATAACGCAAAAATGCAAGTTCTGCATTTTGATAGTGTCAAATGAACCTAAAACCTTGTTTAAGCCTCATATAAGTCAGGAACATTTCCAATTCCACATTAAAATCTCAATTTCCATCGAATTTATCTTTAAGTCACATGCATTCAACAAAACCCCCAAATTGCTCTAATCTATACATACTCAAATAGAAAATTAGGGATTTTTCATCTCACACCCATATAGAACAACATCAACAAATCAATTTGAGCTGCCCAACACAACATTAACACACAACCAAACATTCAAACAAAATCATTATGCAAGAAGTAAGGTTTAGTTTCCCTCACCTTTGAAGACAACCTAAAACTCTAAGAATCCTCAACTCCCCCTCGAACTCACGAAACCTCTATCCTCAACCTAGAGACAACGCAACAAGTATTGGACCAAACCAAAAGGCCACTAGTTAGCAAAAAGTTAAAACAATGATTCTAGGAGCACATGCAAATCCAAGAAAGGTTGCATGCACTGCCAAACATATTGGGCATCAAAGGGGGCAAAAATTTCAACTTACACAAACAGAGATTTTGCTTGGTTGGATTTGAAGAGGGCCCCGTGATGATCACAACCTCGAGCTTTGATCACAAAAGGGATGAAATATGAGTGAGAAATTAAATGAAGAAGATGAAGGTTTGTAGTGGAGAATGGGTTTTGGAAGGGAAGCTCTATGTTTGTGATTTTACAGTGGTTAGTTTAGAGCTTTAAAAGAAAAAAGGGGTTTTACAAATTCAATATGAAACAATTAGGTTGGTTTTGTAATTTTATAACTTTATGATTTTATAATTTTAAAATTTTGTAACATTCCATTTTATTAGTATAATACTACTAAAATAAAACATTTTTTATGAATATTCAAAAGACAAATAATCCAATGTATATTGTATATTAGTATAGTCTTACAACATAGGGTTATAGTTATATCACTTATATACATTTTTAAACTATTATACTATGATTCTATTACGAAAATGTACATAACTTGATCCAATACCACTCAACTGCCAGACAACTGACTCCTGAAACCATAAGAGGTGTCTCTATCACGTGCATATCCATCTGCGCACACCAATAATGCGATCATTGCAAAAAAAAAAAGAACACAACACATAGTAGACAAAAAATAAAAGAGTGTAAGCTAATTTACAAAAAGGTATCATATATAGGATATAATTCATGTTATAAGATTTTATCAATCATTTATCAACACATACAATTTACAAGAGAATATTATAAAAGATTAAAGTAATGTCACCATAGAATCTACTCATAAGACCCATGGAATCACGACAAACACATATGCCAGCATAGAATGTACTCATAACACTTGTGGGCTTACGCTACACATACGCCACCATAGAATCGACTCACAAGACCCATGGACTTATGTCAAACACAAACGCCACATATAATCTACTTAAGAGACCCATGAAATTACACTAAACAAATACGACACCATAGAATCTACATATGAGACCCCAGCCAACTATGCTAAATGCATACTTTACTTCATCATACTTATTCCATACAACTCAACTCATCACACCAAAACATACAACAACATTATTGCTCGACCATTCATAACTCACAACAAAATAGCATGCATCCTTGCCATTTCGCATCATGTCATTCTATTTCAAATAGAAGTACATTATATATATATATATATATATATATATATATATATATATATATATATATTTTACAATCTCTACATACCCAAATGATTCATATGCTTTTACTAATATCCAAATTAATCTGCACTTTCTTACACAAGTATTCAAACATGCAAAATGGCAACTTGACAACATAAGTGCAAACTATTTGGGATTTTAGAAATAAATCAGCAACATGTGCAAAAATTAAAAAATTATGTTCTTACATTCAAATTACATATATTTGAGCCGAGAACACAATGCAAGAAGAATCAAATTAATTAGGCAACTATAGAAAAAGTTATGCAACAAACAAGCATCAAAGGTTAAAGTTGTCAACAACCAAATCTGCGAAAACCTTATGAGAAAAACTATTCTCCTTACAGACCTCAAATTCAAGATATGACCAGTCAAAGTGAAGAATGTTCTATCTATGACCATCTGTTATAATCTTAGCTCGATCCGATGGTTAATGAAATAGGAATCGCAATTTTCCCAAGATTGCTCAATGTTGGAAAAAGGGTGGCACCCAATGGCCCAAAAGTGGTTCCTAACACCAACAAGTCAGTGAGTTCATTGTCTAGTTTGCGCCCTGTAAGACCAAGGAAAAATAACTATAATTCAAAGGTGATACTGGATGCGAGGAATATTAATTGAATTAATACATAAGGTCATAAATATAAATGAAGTATAGCACAGTTGGTTAGAGCCTTTTCATGACCTTGGTGATTAAGGGTTCAATTCATCTTGGGGTGGAGGTGCTTAGGTGAGCATAACTTATATGTGGTGATGGCTTATAATTTTATTTGGCATGTTTATAATTTATTTGGTTTTCTTTTCTTGAATTCATTGAATGGGTGGATATACTTTGATGTTGATATATGTGTTGAATGGCAAGAAAATGTGATGGTTGTTATGGTTTGGGAGTGTTGCTTGAGTATAGGGGGTTGTGTGTTTGAACCAAGGGGAAGTTAGCGTTAAGTGTTCGTGGAAGGGGTGCTAAGTTTGTTTTTCTTGATTCCCTTACATTAACGTGTATTAAGGGTAGTTTTCTCCGTTGAATTGCAAGGAGAGTACTTTATCCTCTCTTTTTTCTTTCTTTTTTTTTGTTTTGTTTTGTGATGAGGGATGTGGTAAAGTAGTGTCCTTTTTCTTTTACAGTTGGGGAATCATGTTGGGTTAGTGTTTTTTTTTTTTTTTATAAATTAGGTCATGTTGTGTCGACGAATTCATGGGGTATTTTGGAATTGATTCTTCCCTTTATCGTCTTACAATCTTGAGATAATGTGGTGAAGACCATAGTAGGATCAAATTTTATCTTTCTTGGAATTATGATCTTTGGTGTGTTGAATTGTGTGGCTTGGGCGTGTTAATCTTATTCTTATAAGAGATGGAAGAAAATTACATGGAACATGTTGGTGTAACTTTGAATAAATGTAATTTGTCTAGCTATGTATTTTGGTATATGGGCATTGGAAATATTTTAATAACTTTCTGATAATGAAGAATTAGAGGAATGATGCATGAGAGCAAATGGGGTTTTTTTTATCATGAGTGGTGTTAAGTTTCAGCTGGAAATTATTTAGGGTTAATTTTGATCAATTTTAGGTGAAAGGTGCATGAAGTGAATATGATTTCAGTGTGTGCAATTGTCTTGGATTTTGGGCAGTAAAAGTTCAGTAACAATAAGAGTCCAAGAGGTTGTGTCAATGATTTGTTGAATGCAATGCTTGGTTGCATAAGTGGTGTTGTATTGGTGGTTGATGTGCATGAAATGGAAGGTTGGAAGGTAAGGAATAGAATATTGTGAAGTTGTATGCATAACGAATGTACATATGCTAAATTCTATATGTTGGGTGCCTTTGAAATGACCAAAAACTGTGTTTGACACTACTTTTCGTATTTCTACGTGAGTTTACGATTGGTCTGGTGCTAAGCGTTAAGCAACCTGTTTTACAAGAGGTTTGGCATTGAGCGTTGGCTTTGGCGCTGAGCGGTGAGTTTATGAGGCGTAAGGTGTTAAGCGTTAGTCTTCTTGTGTTTGGCGGTGGTACTTACGAGGCAAATGGTGTTGAGCATTGGGTTGTCTACTTGTGGTGTTTTGCTTGGTTTGAATGATGTTGCAGGCTCTAAGGTGTCAGTGCATATACATTATGATTGGTGTGACACTTTGTAATGAATGTATACCATGACATGATGATAATGCGTGTTTACTTTTATGAATGTGAGAATTATATGCATATAAGTATGGTATGGTGCGATGTGACATGATTGGTATGAGCATGATGAGACATTGTTATGCTTGTATATGAATGTGATTAAAGGTAACTCTGAGTGATTGTATTGGAGGTGCACTTGGTCGAGGATCTCAATATGAGTAATGGGAAGTTGCATACTTTGTCGGGACTCGATAAGAGTAATGGGAGATTATGTATCTCGTCGGGGCTCTTGACATGAGTAATGGAAGTGGTATACTTCGTCAGGGCTTGCTACGAGAGTAATGGGAAGTAGCATCTTCAGTAAATTACGTATGAGAATTGGTTGGGTGGTTAATTATGAGATAATGCCATTTATTTTGATATTATTGGTGGTAATATGTTGATGATCACATGTTGTGACTTTGAGAACATGTGATAGGTGATAACTTATATGAGTTTTGATATATATTGTGGCAATGTTAGGTGAGTTGCATGTTAATGTACATTGTTATGTGAAATGTTACATGGTTAGCTCACCCTTACATGTTTGTAGTTGTGGTTTCCACCTATGATGATCGTATAACTTGTGTTATACGGGAGTAGATATTGATGCAGATACAATTGAAGAAGCCTAAACTGGGGGAGCTCGTGGGGATGCTTTGGGAGCTTTCTTTTTTTATTATTATTTGAAATTGTTCTTTTGAATAAAATGTAATCATTAGTGGATTTGATTTTTGGACTTGAAAAACTTTGTCTAAGTTTCATTTGGATGTTTTTTTTTTAAAACCAGTTGGTGGTTGAACGATGTTTATTTTGGAAACTAAACCTTGTTTCAGTTAAACCTTCAACAGGTGATATTTTGAGATAAAATAATTGTGAAAATTTCTATTTAATAAATGGTATCTGTGTTTGTGTTTAACATTTTGGAAAAAAAGTCACACATGGCATCTCATAAGGGGGTGTTACACGCCTTACAATATCAGTGCAACCTGACGCTATACCATAATAGAAAAACATCCATATTTAAGTTAATATGGGTTATTTAACACTTCTTAAGTTACTTCCTACTTGGTTAATGTGCTAACATTTAAAATCTTTAAAAATATTTCACTCAGTCTGTGTCATAATACTCAATTTAAGACTCCCACCGAGACATTTAAAGACAATAACATACCATAGATTCTATGCATACAACCACTTCCATGAAATTTCATAACATTAAACAAGTTCAACAATTTAAACACAGTGAGACAAGACTAATCATAGCATCCAAATTACATTGAATAATCAATAATTAGAACAAACGCAACAAATAAAAAAATAATTAGTTTCCCTTACCTTAGAAAACAACTCCTCAAAGAAGCCTCAAACTATCATCGAACTTGCAAACCCTCTACCTCAACCTAGACACATCGAAAACACAATTGGACCAAGTCAATAAAGTCATTGGTTAGCAAAGAGTAAAAATCAAGGGTCTAGGATTACACAAAACCCAAAAAAAATCGCATACAAAACCGAAAACAGATTGTGTATCGAAGGAAACCGAAGTTTGGACTTACCCGAATGAAAAATCTATTATGTTGGACTTGAAAAGAGTTCCGCGACGATCACAACATGATCATTGGACATGAAAAGGATGTAATGTGAGTGAGAAGTTAGATGAAAATATGGAAGTTGTGGAAATAATCCGTTTTGAGAGAATGAAAAGGGATCATGTAATTGTGGCTTAACACGAGTTGGTTTTGAGTTTTTTTTTTTTTTAAAAAAGGGTTTACAAATTTTATAATTAGTATTTTATACTTTTATAATTTTGTAGTTTCAAAATTTTATAGTTTTATACTTATTAAGAGTAATAATTTTAAATTTTTTATAATTTTATAATTTTATAGTTTTATAACTTTATAGTTTCATAACTTTATAATTTTATAATGTTATAATTATTTAATTGTATGATTTTATAATTTTATAGTTTTATAGTTTTATAATTTGATAAATTTACATTTTGACAGTTTTATGTGAAATTTTATAATTGTATAATTTTATAATTTTATAATTGTATAATTGTTTAGTTTTGTGAGTTTGTAATTTTATTATCATCTAATTTTTTATACTTTATAATTTAATTTATAGTTTTATAATTTTTATTGACTTTAGGAAAAAATTTTGTTAAATACTATAAATTATTGCAAGAGATTTTCATCATCTTTATTTCTTGTAATGAAATACTATATAACCATATTTAAATAAGGTGTTAGTATAAGATAACCACTGTGTCATATAGTTAAAAAGAAATCGTAACATCAATTACTTAATTAAAAAAGATTTTAAAATATTGACGACTTAATATACTATAAAAATTTAATAAAAACTAATTAAAGTTTTCAAATTTACCAAGCCTCAAAATTTAACTAAGACAAAATAAATTGAAGAGTTGGCATGAGAAATAATTCACTTATGAACTTATATTAAGAAAAAAAAAAGTTAGGATGAGAATCTTATATTCAATCTGATCCTCGTATAGTTGCTTTGTCACACAAACTAGTGATTATTTTAATTCCTTGAAATAAACATTTCAGTGACATTGTCCGTTAACATATTCTAGTTTCATTATCCAAGTAAAAACAGCATAAACCTTACTTTATGGTTAATTATAATGCAGACTACATGAATATTTGGGCTCTCTCTTTCTTCTATTTGATTTCTTATATTTTGCATTTTTCTTTTATGATAGTCCATTTGTCACCTAAGTGAACTTTAAGTTTAATGTAATATTACAAAATCAATTTATTAGGTAAAGTTTGCACTCATATATATATATATACATAAAATCGTCTTCTCTTTAGTCGGTATAGGATCTCCAAGACATTCTTCATGTCGAGGTATATACATCTCAAGACACACTCCTCACGTCAAAGTATATACATCTCAAGCTTGGAACTAAACATTAATAGAAGGTCGATAGTGGTCTGATAACAAATAACATAATAAATCCAATAAAAAATAAACTTTGTTAAGATAGACTCTAACTTATGACTTTAATATTGTATTATAATATGTAATTTTAATTTAATTCAACTCTATAAAACTAATTTATAAAATAAAGTTTATAACGACATATATACTATAAAACTTTCTCATCACTTGTTAATATGGACATAGATTTGAATGCAGGAAGTCAATAAGAAAATGGGAAGAAAAGAACAAACTACGGTGAGATTCTTAATGTACCATATGTTTCCATCAATTATCATACAAAAGATTCCTTAATTTATGTTGGTACAACCGTTCCTTAATTTATTCAACTGTTGTGACTGCAAGAAAATCACTTAGCAGTAGATATGTCCCAAGGTAGGACACAAAAATTGACCAAACCCACCAATTTTTTAATCCTTATATAACTGTTTGATTTTCACATTGTTGATACGTGAATTCTTAAATTCTTTGGGTTTGTTGGCTAATCATGGCACAAAGTACTAAATTTAGTATTTGGCTAGTCATTTATCTATTGTATAATAAATATACAATAAATTGCTAGTATGTTGAGAGCATTTGTAGACCCAACTGAAATACCATAGAAATGCTAAAATGAAACATCGTGTTGAATTTATTTCTATTGATATAGTCTTTATGTAATAAAATTGAAGAATTATTAATATTTCATACCATAGTATGCATCTTATTAATTCATAATTTTGCTAATAAAAAAACTCCATCAACATTAGTTCATCATACGTTTAAAAGATCAATGTTTTTATAGTAATGGTTTTAATTTATCATAAAATTGCAAATTTTGCTAATAAAAAAACTCCATCAACATTAGTTCATCATACGTTTAAAAGATCAATGTTTTTATAGTAATGGTTTAATTTATCATAAAATTGCAAATTGGAAAGAGAAATGTGATTCTAGATTTATTCAAATTATGTGTGTGTATTTCTTTTAACTTAAATTGATACATGAGTTCATTTATTAGCTACATATCGTCATCGATATTTTAGACAATCCATATTTAATAAACTAATTGAAAAAATGAAAAATTTAGTAGGCAGTAAATAAATCATTGTTGAAGGTAAAGTTTTCACCAATAGTAGTATAGACTGTACTATCATTTTTTTTTTCAAACGGTGCCGTGTAACTACTAACTAATCTATTTGGAACTGCATTCTTAATCGTAGAAAAATTCTCTAAGAGTCAACTTTTACAACATAACTAATTTTTCTAATAAAGCATCACATTTGAAAACCCACTTAAAAGAATGCGCAACTTCAATAAAAGGTAAGTGAATGCTAATATAATGTTTTTTATCTCTGAGAACAATTTGTCCATATCTTTAGAAAATAATACAATTTTTATAATATTCAATTAGGGTGGACTAGTCACCAATATAACTTCTAAATACACGATTTTACATACTCAGTCCGAATTACACAGGTACTCGAAGAATACTCTTTAATGACTTTAGCATAATCTTTTACGAATATATCTTCCTTCTATTTCTCTTCAAAACTCGAAACTATCTCACTATGAGACAATTACTCAGTTTTTTAGAGTTTCATACTCCCACCTCACAGACACTTTGTCCAAATTCGCTAAGCACAACCATTAATTTGCTTGGCACACTGCAATAGAAGAATATTTTAAAACCTCGTTTTCTTAAACATGGAATGATGCTAAATCAATGTTTCCATCCCCAACCTGAAAAAAAAAAGATGGAGTGGGAAACATGCGTGAGCCTCTAAAAATGTCAACAAATGAACACATGGTAATTAATATCCAAATCATTGTTTATTCTTCTTATAAAATACAAGGTGGTTGCAACACGTAACAGTGGAACAATCGCATTAAAAATCGAAGACGAGCCAGTAATAGCACAACAATTATTGTTGATGTTGCATGTGATATAGATATTTCTTATAAAACCACTCCTACTCACTCTCGAATGAAGCGAATGAGAGCAACAATCAATATAAAACACACTAAATTGATATAACAACAACCACACTTTTGACTTTTTTCCTTTCGTTTTTTGCCATTAGTCTCAATCGATTTTCTTCACTTTTTCTCCTTCTCGTTCTTATTCCAAAAATTACTAATACATTTAATGTTCATGATGGAAATGTGTCAAAATGACTTATTTCTCCCACCCAGATGTAAAGGTCAACCTGGTGATATAGCTAACTAATACTTAAAATGTCACGTTAAGGAATCCATTGGGAACCGACTACTTTTAAGACCAGAAGGTACAATATATATTGGCATTTATATTATAGAAAACTATATTATCTTAAGGGGTTTCTCAAAAGACCCTAAATACTCATTGTCGATGTTATACATTAGTATAACGACTCATCAGTCTTGAAACATTTGTAACATAATTGTCATATAGAGTATTTTCCTTTTTATATGATGCAATCTATTGCTTATAAATAAAAATGTCTTTGGGATTAAAATATTTATTCCTAAGATAGAAAGCATTAACGAAAACTGCATGGATTCATAGAAACAATAGTCAAACATTCAATTTATCCAATATTAAAATATCTTTTTTCCTGAGAACGTTGAAGCCTAGTAGAAACATATCCTCGTTCATGCTCTTCTCTAAGAGCCATCAAAAATAACATTTCAAAATAAGGCACAATTTCTTCATCATCCCCATCAAAACTGTTTTCAATTATATCTTAAACTAAAATCTAAAATTATATTTGATATGGTCTTGCTTTTGGTGCAATTCATATAACAAACAGCTAATGTAAATTTTAAACCTTTTATCTCTATTTCTTTGGATCAAACAAAAAATAAAAGGAGTTTAAAACAAAGAAAACAAAGGATTGAGATTCATTCATAAAATTCTAATAATCAAGACGAGCTACAATAGGTGATTCCATTTCATTTCACGGCTAATGAAATTAAAGTTTGTTTCAGGATCTCTAGAACGAAGTAGGAGAACTACCTTACATGATCCAGAGCTCTAATCTCCAAAATGTATGTTGAATTTGTTAGCAATGCCTCATATTTTGTCAATTATTGATTTAGTGATATTTTTTTTTTATATTTCTTTGTTGAGACCGTGAATTTTCTGTTCTGTGAGAACTACAACTAGAAACACTGTTTTAAGTAAAGCATACAAATAAAAAATAACAAGAGAAACAAAATTGAAAGGCGTAAAAGATGAAAAAACAGTTAAGGTGGTTTTTGACGCAATGAAAGGACATTGGACGCATCAGTTAGCAGAGTAGATCACATGATTTTCAGCCTTGTGAAAAAGGGTAGAGAAAGACCAAAAAAGAAGCTGAAGAAAATATTGAAAGGAATCTCATGGTGAATAGTTTTAACCAAATCCAATGCTATGGTGGAATTATGTGATTTATGTAGTCAATCCCTAAGTAGGTTATTCATATTTCAAATTTTGAATACAAGACTCTTCATCTTAAGCAATAATAAGCATTGAATCAAAATAGGAGAGGAGGGGGTTCTCCAGAGGAAAAAGTAGAGTGGGTGGAGGATTCAAGGTTTGAAACGGATGTTTCAGAGCAAAGTGAGAAAAAATCTGGTGTCTCTAGAAGATACTAATGAAGATGGGTAATTATGAATCAAGCAATGTGAGTCTTGCTTGCACAGTAGAAAGAGCGTGGGAAACAACATCCAATTAGGGATTTTTTAAATAGTGAATAGAGGAGGGAAATCTCAACTTCTCACCTGAAAAGCTTCAAAAATAATGCTGTTTTGAAAAAAAAAAAGGGTTTTGCAAAAAGGCTTGGCCTAACACTGCCAAGGCTGCCATGTTGGCCATGACTGCAGCTCATATAGCCGTTATTCAAAACTTTGTAGCAGTTTATGGCCTCTGCGCCACTATAACACCCTATTATTGATAACTATAGTTCCTTAATCACTCTCCATATTGGACAAACCTTCACGGAAGTTCGTTTTTGAAGTTTATGACATATTCAATGGTAACATCCTTGATTTGTAATTCATTTTCAGACGTATGATACGGTCCCACTTTGAAGTTCTCACAAAGCATTCTCCCCTAGTGTCTACATCACATTCTTTTTGTATGCAGAGAATATTAGACAAATATTCCTGAGTGTCCATCTTATATTTTTCGGAGTTTGTCCTAACGATCCCCAGTTTGGATCACATTTTCTGATAGCAGGCTGGAGTCATCAAGGCCACCAGGAAAACATCAAAACCCATATGGTTCAATGATTAAACTGAGGAATATTGTTTTATTAGAATAATAAAAAGATGTCCCTCTAGGATTGACTCACAGAAATAATTCAAGGTTTTTATAAGACCTATCGGTGTAACAAGAAAGGTAAAGAGAAAAACTTCGAATTTTCTTTTTTTTTTTTTTTAGTTTATTTTTCTTCTTTCTAGCGCATAACATTTTTTTGTGTTTTCATTGATCAACCTCCATGCCTCTTCAACTAAACACAGACCTAAATGAAACCTTGCAATCCATTTTGGACAAATCAGCCAACCTTCAAATACAACTTAACACTAATCAAGAAAACCACGATGGTGCTACATCGCCTTTAACCAAGCCCTGGAATCTCGCTAAACTGCTTTGGAAATTAAGCACATTATCCTCAACCATGCCCTCACCTCACTACTGTACTATCCACCTTATCTTCTCATTCTACTACCATACCACCACCCCACGATATGGCCTTTGACACTCTTCATATTTCCTCAAGCACCACGTCTTCCATTCCACCCCAAGTTTCCATCCCTTCCAAGCCGTTTTTACTACAACAACAACCACCACCCAACTCTTCCAAAACGTAGCAACTATCTCACAAGGGGATAAATTGTAACCTTAGATATCAAATAGATACAAAAATGGACAAGAAGCAAAAGAGAAACCTTCAGATTACTCAAATTATTAAGAAATCAAATTTAATAGCCATTCCAAAAATCCTAAAGTATAGCTGGACCAGACCCTGTGAAGGAACAAAGCGCAAGGACATTGCTTGAATTGTCAAATTCTCCAATGACCAATGCAGCTGTGGTTTTAACTATGAAAAATTATATTCATCAAACATACAAATGTTAGGAATCAATTAATTATTATCAAATTACATACGTTCCTCAGTCCTCCTAATCCTAGTGGTAGTTTCTTGGCTCATGAGTAAAAGCTAATGATATATGACAATAAGATACAACATTAAATTTAAGAAACAATAGTATACAGTTGTCTTTTTCTTCAGTATTCCCTGGGTTTCCTTTAACTACAAAGCACTTAGTAGAGGAAAACAAACTTAATAATACTTGGTATGAAAGCATCACTGAATAGATAATATGCCCCATGGTGATCAACTACAAATTAAACAAAAACTGATTTCGTACTTCTGTTTTGATTCAGTTTTGATGCTCCAGAATCAGAGTGCTAGCTCTAACCACCCACAGATGTATGCAAAACTTAATTCATGGTGAGCAATGAAACACTATGTTCCGGCTGTTGCTCTTAAAATAAATGACACAGATAAAAAGAAAAAAAAAGGAGAAATGAACAATAGCCCTGCAAATAAAAAATAAGTGCTGAAAATTTGTAGCCATAAGATTTTGACAACTTTTCAGTATTGAATGTCTTTCTTTCCATGTAGCAAAAACTCCTTCTATTAGACCAAAAATAAACACAATAACAATACCCTGTCCAATCATATCAGATATACAATTTTACTAACCTTGTTTCACTTTGAGGCACTACTGTGATTGTCAGGGGTAACATAATAAAGAGCCTTCGCTGCTGCTATCGCAGAATCCCCTCTCTTAACAATTTTCTGTAGTTCCTCAACCTTCTCAGACAAGGATGCAACATTTGAGTTGGTCGACTGAACCAACTGATTAGCAGTTTCTAAGGAAGTGCATAACTGAACAAAAAGGGTAAAATAATATATAATAAGTTGACTATGAAGACAGATTAATTGTAAGAACAAAAGGATGAACTACTAAATCCCCTTGCCCTTCCCTCATTAACCAATAACGATAATCATAACAATGATAGATAAATAAATAATCTATACATTCACAATGTAGTAAAAGGATTATACATTGCCCTCTTATCACAAATTGCCCTCTAGGTTAAGCTTATTGACCTTTAACATAACCACCTTAAAAAAATTTATACAATTTTTGTTAAAGTGTAATAATTTTTCCACCCTGATACATAGAAATTAAACTCTAACAATAATAGGAGGAAGTCTAAAATGAAATTTTCCTACATTATCCTATGTTTTGGATTTAGTTATTCTCCTAATTTTGAATTGGTCTATTGTGATGGCTTATCGTGGGTAAGGGATTGGGATGAATGGCACCATACCTTCAAAGTGAGAGAAGTCCAGGAGTGGTCGGTGCCGGAGAGAGCCGAATTCAAGTGATCGTAGTGTTCCTGAAACGACGAAAAGGAATGTCGTTTTAACGCGAGTTAGAATTTGAAGTGGCAATAGATGAAAAGCGCAAAGAAGGAACCTGGAAGAGTGTGGGGAGGTGAGGAGGTGGATCGTTATCGTTGAGATTGGAAGAGAAGAGAGTGGGCAAAGCTTCGTGACGGAGAGAGTGTCCTTGTTGTTCTTCTCCGACGTCGTTCAGGAGATCTCCTATGCATAGAAGTGGCCCTCCGATTCCTCTCATTGACATTTTATTTTTTCTCTCTCCTCTGCTATTCTCTTTTTCCGCGTCAACTCTATTTTCTTTATCACACCAACACATTTTTCTTTCACCGCTCTTATTCCTTTTAAGTTTATATTTTTTTTACTCTTTTATTCATAAATAATTTGATTTTTTTCTGAACTTGATTAAATGGTTCATATTTAATACGAAACGTAATACACGAATACTGTCAAAAGATAAAATAACACTGCACCACTTAAAATATTAATATTTTAATAAAATAATAATAATTTAATCAATGTTTTTAATTTAAAAGTATTATTGAAATATTTTGAAATGAAATAATTCTGAAATTATAATTTTCCATTTTAGAATTCCAAAATATGTACTTTTATTAGTAATACTAATATTATTAATATTATTAGTAGTATTGTTGTATTACTATTACTATTAATATTATTATTATTTGTAATTTTATTATAAATATTTGTTTTATTAGTATTAGTATTATTAATATTATTAAAATTATCATTATTATTATCACTAATATTATAATTAGCATTATTATTATTGGTACTATCCCTATTATATTATTGTTATTATTATTATTTTATTTTTGTTATATATTATTATTATTGTAAATTGTTTATTTTATATTTACATGTACTTTTATGTACAAATTTTAATATTTATTTTATGTCTTTTATTTTTTATGGGATCGACATGTCTCATAATATATAAATGTTATTATTATTATTATTATTATTATTATTATTATTATTATTATTATTATTATTATTATTATTATTATTATTATTATTATTATTATTATTATTATTATTATTATTATTATTATTAT
>Ga0214545_1005425_pt1 | contig 23053 bp, 9 predicted proteins | sample CNSS4metaG_FD_160064 | JGI IMG/M metagenome (GOLD analysis project Ga0214545, IMG submission 160064) | Root nodule microbial communities from cowpea collected in UCLA plant growth center, Los Angeles, California, USA - CNSS4 | ecosystem: Host-associated > Plants > Roots > Nodule | place: USA...
CATGCCCTCAGTTGATACATGAAAAAACTTCTAGTCAAGTTTCCAGTAACTGTCACCATTGATTTCCCTTTCATGTTTTCTACTCAAATTCATCCTTATTGTATCCAAACATTATGTTGTATTGTACCTTTGCTCAAAAGGGTCCAGGTTTATTATGGTTTTGTATTTTGCTTTTGTCCCCTGAACTGTGCCTTCTTGTAATCCCCACAGTTGCCTCCGGGCTAAAATACTTGTGATTCATCCTTATCCTTACATTGATGGATCGATGGTGACATCTTTTCCAGTTAACAACTATTCAGTAGTTCATGATGAACATACTAAAGGTCACTATTGTTCTTCAACTAACATCCATGGTTCTGTTATATCTGGGTACAAAAGGTTCATTATAGGAGGAATAAAGGATTAAGTAAAGGACATATATAGTTTGTTATATCTGTTTTTGTTAGAGTTCTTTTATATTTGTTATTGTCGTTAAAGAAATCTATTTCCCTGATATATTGCCTTGGTTTCAATAGGAAGAGGGTAGGAAATTTTGACTGTGAATCAAGATTCTAGTGTAGGAGTGCTCCATTTGGGGTAAACTTGTTTCCTTTTTATTAAAGTAATCTGTTGTTCCAGATGAATGTATAGAAGACCCTTTTGATTAATGGAGGTAATTCTATACATAAGAATGGGAGGGACTTGGAGAGTGAAGCACATACTAGGGAATCGTGGTACAAGTTAAACCTTCCAATGATTGAAGCTTGCTTTTATCAGCATTAGTGGAAATGCATTACATTGGTTTCCAGTATTGGAGACATATTATCCAAGAATTCATCTTGGAAATATATTTTCGAAGCATTTATGAGAAGATTTGGAGGAGGGAGTGGGGCGAGCTATTAAAGGTTGGATTCCGTATAGCAAACTAATAGGGAGTATGTACAGAAGTTTGAATTACTGGTTGTGCAAGCCAAACCAAATTGACCGTTTGGTGAGATCACATGACCCTAGGGACCTTGGTAGAGCCATGGAAATTGCAAGTGATGTAGAAGAAGCCATGAAGCAGATGCATAATGTGTGAGAACTGCAAGAAAATGTTGTCAATTTAGGGTTTTGTTTGCAAGGAGGAGGAACCATTGTGTCTAGGATGTTTTCAACCAATGCCAGAGCCACCATGAGACATGTTTGGAGTTCACAGGATCAGCTTCCTCAATAGCAGAACCAAATTTTTCTGGACAAAGAAGTAGAGTAACATGTACCCTTCTATATGCTGAGTATGTTGGAGGAGAAAAAAATGGAAAATGTTATAGTTATGGGTTAGCATACAGGCATGGGCATATATGTGTCCTGAAAAAACCTTTGTGGGTGATAATATGGGCTGAGGATTAAGAGGTGAGTGCTGATGGGGAAATAATCATGATGGAAGAGGTGAACGATGATGGGAAATATCCATGATGGAAGAGGAAGATAATATATAAACAAGAATTTAGGGAAGATGGCGTGTTAATGGATGAATCTTTCAATATGTTCAGCAGGTGCCATTAGAGAACACAGCCAGAAGCTATGAAGCTAAAAGGAAAATTTCAAGGTCAAGAAATTAGGCAGTGGAGCTAGTCGTAGTTTCATATCTAACAAGGTAATGAAAAGCTTGGGAATGTTGCCTGAAGCAACCGACCCATTATGTAAGATTAGGAGAAGGGAATAGAAAATCCACTCAAGGCTGTTGCATGAAGGAATGTGCAGTTTGGAAATTATTGTAGGAAAGGAGATTGATGTTTGTCTGAATTGAGGGAAGGTGATATGATTCTTGGTGTGGCATGTTTGGTGACTTTAGGGGAGATTAGAACAAATTGGCAAACTTTAACATGCATGGTATAGTGTAAAAATATAAGAAGATCCAAGTCCATTCAAAGCAATGGTATCCCCTAAAATGCTCTAAAGAAATAGGCCAAAGAGGAAGTAGACATAATGTCCAAGCCCTAGTTTGTGGAGAGGACGTCTTGTCAGCAACCCAAATCAAAATGTTTTACACAAATATGCATTATTTCAAGAAACTAAAGGACTCCTCCCTCCACCAAGAGATGTAGATCACCAAATTATTTTCAAATCAGGGACAAATCTGTTTAATGTCAGACCATACTAATACCCCCATTAAAAGGACGGAGTATGCAGTGGCCTATTATGTATACTAGGGAAGTAAATACCAAGGATCATAGTGATGGCAAATGATAGATGTCCTTGGGGTGTCAACCTAGCTGAGATGCTAAGGATCATAGTGATGTCTAACATGAGTCTTCTATTGAAAAAAATACCAAGCTTCACCACCATAGACAACATGGTTGTTGTAGCCATTACTCTTTCTTTTAGAGGGTAGATTTTAAGCATAACTCAACCATATAAAATTGATTTTGCACCCTCTTGAATTTATAATTTGGTCATATCTCTAACCAAGGTCCGATAATGGCTCGTTAGAAAATGGCATGATAGGATCAATGAACCTTGATAGGATAGACTCTAAATACTATTTTAGAAAGTGAATTCAACCTCACAAAGTTGGTTTGTAACGTAAGATTTGCATCCATTTATATAGACTATAATTTGACAATATCTCTAACCAATGTGAGATCTCCAACACTTTTCTACAACCATATGAGATCACTGTATATTTTATAGTTGGTCTTGGTGAATCTAAATCTATTTATGCAGTGTTGGTAGTAGTGGACAAATTGAGTAAATATGGAGAGTTCATTTTGCTTAAGCATCCCTATACCAGAAGGTCTATAGCTGTGGTTTTTCTTAAGGGTGTCATTAGATGGTGACAATTTCCATATAAGCGTTAGAGATTCTACTTTTTTGAGTCTAGTTTGGAAAGAAATTTTAGATTACAGGGAACTACATGGAATGTGAGTATAACTTGCCACCCATAGTCAGATGGGCAAACCAAAGTACTCTATAGAATACTGGTTACCTTATCTCAGGTGCTTTTGTTTTTAACAGCCATTGGGCAGAGTTTATACCTTAGGCTGAATATTGGCATAATACTAGTTTCCTAGTAGCTGCATATTGCACCCCATTTGAAGTGGTTTTGGGAAGATCAACACCTATTTGGGCTAAATTTAGCCTGGGAGAAACATTATTGGAAATGGTTGTGCAAGACCTTTTGAGTGGAGATGAGGCTTTAAAGCAACTTAAATACCATTTACAGAAATAGTGCCAAGTACTTTGTACCACAATATATTTCCCCGTATTAATCTATTATCCTAGTATTTAGAGTCTATTCATTTTTTACTTCCTTAAACCCTATAATCTCGAGATATGTTTAGTATTGTTGTTAGTGGGATATTAAATGCAATACTGAAAGTTGTTGATAGGATATTAAATGTATTACTAGAAGCTGGTAGAAGTTTTTAGAACATTCTAGAGATCTCTTGTAATTATTACTTAGGATTTGAGTTCTCTATATATAGAAGTTTATGTACTGGTCCAAATTAATTAACTGAATCTCTATTATTACTTAGGGTTTAAGTTCTCTTTCTTTCAAATCAATGCTTTCGAGTAGTATTATGACATTCTTCTTTCTTTGTTATGTTCATTTGGCGTTATTTTAGAGTATGCAGAATTCAGTACCTTAAATCACATCCAGAATCTGATAATAATTAGCCTACAAATATCTGTGAATATTATATTAGGTTAAAAATTTACACCAATTTAATTACAGAATGATCCTTGTATTTCTGTAGGCTGTTTTACTTAGCTTATTTGGTGGTCAACATTATTTTTTTGTTACATGCAGTGTTACTAATGTCTATAAGGTTGTGAAGGCAAGGAACGGAAGCATGCCACTTGCACTGGCAATGGTAATATATTTTTTTTCCATATGATGATATTCTTCTAAGATCTGGATGCTTTATTAATGTGTTTGTTCTTGGGCAGCTTTACCCATTTGTTGTACTTGTGGGAGGAGTTCTTATGTGGTATAAACTCAACTCAAGATACATCAAATTTTTACCCAGTTTGTTTGAACGATATGCACATTATTCCATTATTCTTTACTTCTTATAAGCACTTGGGTGATTTTTGGTGCAGGGATTATTTGTCACCATCAGACATCATGGGGAGATATCCACATTTAGTTATTATTGGGACAGGACTTACTTTTGGATACCTTGTGGTATGGCAGTTGTGTTTAAATTTTAAAAATTGTTGGCTTTTCTTGTTTTGTTATTTTCAATTTTTATAGCGGCATTCAGGCTTTTTTTTTATGCCCTGTTTGGAAGATTATTATAATATATTCTTCCAAATAGACTGAATCAATTGCAAATAAATTTGACCATCGAACCGCTAGGGACCCACCACATTTGGAAGATCATTATAATATATTCCGATATATATTATAATATAGAGAGAACTCGGTTTGTTATTTAGAACCCTACTTTCAAGGCCTAACAAGCAGCAAAATTCTTTTTCAAAGAACATGTTTTATTTTGGTCATCCTAAATTTCTTAAGGGGAGGTATAAAACATATAATTTTGTCTTATCTCTCGGGACTATGGAATGCCATATCCACCACTAGTGAATTTTCATTATCCCAAATCTCAAAATTAGGTTCATTTGACCCCGATTCTCCATCCTCGATGTGGTCTAATTCTGATCTCCCTTTTAGAATCCTCAACATGCATTGACTCCAGTGCAAATAATTTTGACCATCAAACCGGTAGGAACCCACCATAGGAGTCGATTTCACTTCAACCATTGAGGAAAAAATAAACACTTTCTGTCTCACCAGTCATCAAGGGTGGCGGTGGCTGGTGGTGATGACAGTGGAAATCGAGCCCTCAAAGCCAGGAGCTTTGATACCAACTTGAATAACGAGAGGGATACAAGAAATATTTTATAGTTACAACCATAATAATTACATTCTCAGCTCCTATAACAATCACATTCTCTTAAAAAAGGAAATAAAATGTGTAGATTCTAGGGATATGTTTTCTAAATACTAAAGAGATATTAGAATATTTTTATCCCAATCCCTTTTTACATCACAAATCATGAATTTGAAAGATATATTCTTTCTGAGCACAAATTCATCTTCTTGCAGTCTGTTCTAGAACCTTTTATTTATATTGCTTCTTGCTTCCTTTTACATAAAACTCCGTGTATTATTGATTTTTATGAGGGAAGCTTAATTTTGCAGGGGAGGATGATTTTGGCTCATCTATGTGACGAACCTAAGGGTCTTAAAACTGGCATGTGCATGGTATGTTTTGCGTAAATTTTACATACTGGATTACTTTATTAAGATGCTTGATTTGGCTGTTGTCCTCATTATAAAACTATGAAAATACAATGATGACGCGTGCCAAAAGTTACCCACTCTTTCATATGTTTTACTATAGCTATAAAACTCAGATTGTACGAGTCTCAATCCCTTAAGATTCTTGATATCCTTTAGGTTATGAGCATTATTGTTTCAATAGTGTCTGGATTATTGAGAAAATTTCTGGATTGAATTTCCATAGAATAAATTTTTAGATTATCGAGCATGTAATTAGTGGTATAACAACATTAATATTGTTCTATAGAGATTACTCTTGATGGTGAGTGTCCATCATTGGTGGAATTACAAAAAACATGCCAGAAAACATTTACATGATTCCATTTCAGTGATTGATTGTTATTGTTTGTATTACACTAAGATAATTGATATAAGCATCATTTATCTTGTTCAGTCCCTCGTGTATCTCCCATTGGCCATTGCTAATGTCCTTGCATCAAGGCTGAATGACGGGTATGTACTGTGATTTTTCATTCTGAATTTCGTTATTTGATGATTTTTATGTTCGTTTGCTTCTTATCCTAAAACTCATTTATATATATGTATATCTTTGCAGGGTTCCTTTATTAGATGAGAGACTAGTTCTTCTTGGTTACTGTGCATTTTCAGGTACACCATTTTTCTTAGTAGTTAGGAAAGTGAATGGGTAGTTTTATATTGACATTTTATTTTTATTAGGAGTTAGGAAAGTGAATTAGTAGTCATATATTGACACCTAAATAGTAGTTCCTACAACTCACAAGCTCACAAGAAACTCGTTATTTCTCTCTATCTTTTTTCTTGTCATATATCTATCTTTGCATTTCTCTATGTTTCTCTTTCTAGCATGTGAGTGTTTAATAATTACTTTCTAAAGCAAAATATTCTTTTAAAAGGGAAAGAAACAAGTACAATAGAAAAAAGGAAATAGAAAGGCACAATAACCTGAACAGAGAAGAGCACCATAAATTGGCTAAGTAGACTTTATGATAACATAACTACGTTGGTTGTCTTTGAACATATTTTATTTATTTTCCACAATATTAATGATAAAAAATAACTTCACCATCTCCAAAATCCTCATATATTCCAATGCAAAAATATATTTTGAAATTATCAAAAAGTGTTGACACCACAAATATGTAGCATACACCAATGTTTAACAATCAATCTTTTTGTATCATATGTTCATTAATGATTATGGCTTGTATTGTTTTGCTTGTAACATAAAAAAGCTCATCTTACTAAGAAATTACTGTCAAGTACTATTACGATCATGAGAAATTGATACATCAGCATTGCTGTGCTGTACTTGAGTTAAGTTTTGTTTAGCCTAACACTTGAGGTTGAGTAAATATATAGTTTCTTTCTTTATACTTTATCCCTATGACTCTATTTTGTTTTACTTAAGGATTCTTCTGTTTCTATGAACACAGTGGCACTTTACTTGCATTTTGCCACATCAGTCATTCATGAAATTACCAATGCCCTGGGAATATATTGTTTCAGGTAAAATTACCAACCATTATGTTAGTATACATGTAGAATTTGGCATTTATTGCTCCCTTTAAATAATTTCCAGTTTATGAAGTCTAATTTATTGTTTGTTCATATAAAAAAAATTGTTTTGTATTGTATGCTATTTAACATTGATTGATCCTTGCTTTTATCATCAATACACCATTTTTTCTCAAGAACAATGGCCTTTGACACTAACTCTTACCTTTTGTTCACTTGCAGGATAACTAGGAAGGAAGCTTGAATCTACCCATAATTTCCTTTAGGTATGCCTTTACTAGTGATTTTGGATTTTAAATTGTGAATTTCAATTATAAAGTAGCAGTTTTCTTTCCGATTTTTCTTGCTGGGTCATTAATTTTTTTTTCTTTTCAGCTTGCAGGTCAAGCCAAATTCTGGCCAGGCTTTGGTCAGTACTAATTTTGCTTTATTTGACAAATTTGAACTAACTTGGAGGTTGTAATTATATGCTGATTCAAAGATAAACTAGGAGATGTTGAGTGTTTCAAATCAACCACTATAAATATTTATTTTAATTTTGAATATGACTACAAAAATCTGCATGTTTTCTTTTTTATATATATTTGAATTTGGGTTAGACATGGTTATTTGAGGACACAATAGAATTATATGACAATTATTTACATTAAGAAAACCTTACCAATTATATGTTTTTAGTCCTTGATAAGAAGTAACATATATTAGTCCTCTGAAAATTATTTTGATCGATTTTTTTGATGTTTCCAGAGGAAAACTTTTGTTACTAATTATGTCATGTATTAAAAACTTTATAAATTTCTTAGACATTTAAGAGGAAAAAAGAAAGGAGATGCCATGTGGTCAAATTGTTTCACATGCTGTGATGTTATAGAACATAAAAGTAGAAAATGTTATTCTATAAATATAAAAATAAAAGCTTTAAACGAGCATCACAACCTAAAATCAGTGAACTCAATCCTAACGTTGAAACTCTTTAACGAAAAATTAATGTTACTCTTAAAAAAGCCTAATTGAGATTTGAAAAATACCTTCAAATATTTAAACAGTTGTATTAGAATGTTTATTTCAAAAATAAATAGCGTTTCTTAAATCTTGGAAAATTATTTATAGGTATATAATTAGTGATTGGAAGATAATATTGTTTAAATTAGTGATAGAACCGATCAAATATATGTTAATGTTAAATATAGGTTGAAAAAGCCATTTAGTTGTAAAATCGTCTTTTTATAAATTATTTGAAACAAAAAAATACTGAATAAAAAACTACTTAAGATTAATATTATTCAAATACTCAGTCGAATGATGTAATTTTGTCAATAAAAACGAAAATTGAATATTTGTTTAAAACAATGAAATAATGTCATTATTTTACAATAAATTTAAAAAATGAGAGAACATATATATATATATATAACAATTAAAAAGTATTATCTTCGCTATAAAATTTATAAAATATATATTAATTCAAAACTATATATACTTACAAATTATAAAATCTAAAGATCCGTGCCCAAGAATATGGACATAATTTCTTCACATGTTTTAAACGTTGAAGTAATCATGCATACATGTATGTAAAAGTTTTCTTTTTTAATAATAATAAAATGAATGGTAGTAAGTGTTGACTTTTATAATTACAAGAAAAAAATATTAATGTTCTTAAAAAACGGAGAAGTAAACGTTAAAGGCTAAAGGCTGATTAGTGTTCGTGTTGTATAGCCCAAAATTCACTATTCATATATTTGGAAGTTATAAAATTTTGTATTTGGAGTGTTTTATTGGATTTGATGGAGTGAATTATGTAAGATATTTCTGGAAAACTAAACCATCAAATTAGTGGGAAAAACAAAATCTAGAATATATGAAATGACATGATAGTTAGATTACCTCTTCTCTGTGCAATAACAAAATTACATGAATAGATATGGATTCTCATCATAAAGAAGAATATCAATTTTTACAAATATTGGAGGGCCAACAAATTTGACAAGCAATGGGCATCAGCCATATACATCTCACGCAGACATTACTAATAAAGGTGGCTTGGCTTGGCTTGGCTAGCAACAACTAACCCAACTACAGTAAATTCATTCATCCTAACACTCCTACTCTATCCTTTTCTATTGTATTTTCCTCACTTTCGGATATATAATTGGCAATGCACTAAAAAAAGTGCATAGACCAAAGCCGAACCTTTAAAATAAGAAAAACATCAAATAAGAAAAACTCAATTTATCCGTGTACTGTTCCTTCTTCCCCACCACTTTTTCTTCATTTTTTCAAGTGCGCCATCTTCATTTCCAAGTTTATTTAAAATGACTTTTGTTTCACGCAGTCTAGCCCCATAATCCTTTTTCCAAGCTTCAAACATTTGTTTTAACCTCCTAAGCTCTTGATCTGGGCTTAAACTTGCTTCTACCTGACCAGATTTTACCTCAACCAAGAACTTGGCATCATCACCAAATACTTGACTCCGATGCTCGAATTCTTCAGCCAGCCTACTTATAACACTTAAACCAGCACTCGTTGATCTTGCCCCGTTGCTTTCTTGGCGTCTGTGATTACCTCCTACATCCCAACTGTAATCCCTCTCATCACTTGCATTAACAGATGCATCTGAATTCCTTTCAGAGTCATCAATTGCAAGGCTTTTCTTTGCAATGGAGAGGCTAGATTGTAGGGACCTCATTTGTTTCTGCCACACTTCTTCCATGGATTTCATCTTTAATTCATATTCAGACCATCTGCTCTCATATTGCTGGAGTCGTTGACGAACGATGTCATTTTCCTCTTCTTTTTCTCTCAAAGCAGCTTCAGCCTGAAGTACACGGCGCTGTAATTCGGCAAGGAAAGATGACTTAACCAGAACCTCGTCTGACTCTTTCATCTGTTTTGGAGTTCATTATTGTAAGAGTCAGAAAGATGGTGTCTTTACAAGCCGAATATAATATAAAACATAAATGTCCATATATTTTTGTTTCTAAACTATGGGAAAGAGAATACCTTCATGTTTCCAGATTTCAAAAATCCAATATTTCCTGAGCATCTTCTGACCAACCAACCCCGAATAACTGCAAAAGGTAGGTCCAATAAAATTGTGAAAATTTATTGACAGCACGCCATTGAAAAGATGGTGTGGAGATTCCAACAAAAAATAGTATTTTTATGTAAACTATCTTGTGCTTCATTCCCCATTTATTCTTGAAAAAAGAAATGGTGTTATCTTTAGCGGCCTTTATTTGAATATCCCATACAGAAAAAACTGGTATCATGTCTTAGAATTTATCATGTATAATATCTTACCTGCTTGTATGACTGTTGCCGAATCACTAATACTCTTCATTCTGTTTCTTGCAAATACTGCTTTCACGTGCTTCTGTATAGTAACTGCAGCTCTATGCCTCTTCAGTAAAGCTGAATACTCCTTTCTGGTTTTGTTCCCCCTAATAACTGCATGAATAGGCAAGGCGTGTTCATTTCTTATCACTCTTTTGCACTAAACATATGAATTAAAGAATACGGTAGCGGAAAAGAATATACATGACTGCAAAGTACTGATTCCCCCCTGAAGCTCCTTGAGAGAACGACGAGCTTGGTGACCCCTAAAACAACTTTGTACACGTAAAATACCATGGAGGGTACGATTTCTAGTATCTTCAAGCACACCGATCTGCAGTGCCGTCAAGCATCATAAGTTGGAATATATTTAAAATAAATGACACTCCTACAATTTTCATAAAGGAATTCAATGGCGGATATAAATAGAACTACAAACTAGAAATTATAATTCAACCTAATACCAAATCACTAAAGCTCAAAATTTCCTGGTTTAGAAAGCACATGGAGTTAGTAGAAGATCTTTTGGGGGATCTAAGAAAAAGTTGTATAAAGTTCAAAAAATAATCATATTTACCTGTCCTGTTCGGAAAAATAATTTCGTGTAGCCAACTTGATACATCTCAGGCAAAATATTAAACTGATGAAGAATGGCAACTGACACACTAAGTGGATCCTGAGATGCAACATTATCAAGGAGGAGAAAACCATATCTGATTCAATGCACCGATAAGAAAAAGGTTAGACACGTGCAAAACCATATCTGATTCAACTTAATCACCGGTTTCTCTGTTATTATACCTTCTGGCAAACTTTTGGTGAGACATTCTTGTTGGAAAACCTGATCTTGATATTCGAACTACTTCAAGAACCCCACAACATCTCAGCTGTTGCAATACAAGCCCTTGCTCATATGATTCAGGTGATTGGAGATTATTTGGTTTAATACAGCGAATAAAATGTGGAGTAGTGCTTTCTAGTCGTTGCATCAATAGGAACAATTGGCCCTGGACACCAACAGATTGAAATAATTTTAAAATCAATAAAGTGCAATAAAGATCAATATCTATGAAATTGAATATTTAAGTAGCTTTTAGAAGTGGGAAAAGACGATTCACCTCACTTCCAAATAATACATGGTTAAGCACTTGAAATTTTATTCAATTCCCCACCCACTTTTGTTTTTCGTCCTAAAAGATTACAATATTTGTATCTGTACCCCTTTCTACTTATCAGCTGAACCAAGTTACAAGCACTATTCGTCATGTGACATGAATAAATTATTATTCATTCAAAACAATGACAGAAATAATGAGAACAAACTCAATACTAATTTGCCAAAGCATTTGTGATAAACCCACTTCATTGTATTATAATCCATTCTATAAGTGGATTTGAGGGGTAAATAGGCCTTAATGTCATATTTCTCCCACATTCTAGAGATTCACAGTAAATACTAGTTCCTTCATGTTAGAAGTGGGTTTTTAAGCCTAACTCAACCCCACAAAACCGGCTTGTAAGGTGAGGTTTGCACCTCACTTATATATTATGAATTGGCTTGATCTCTAGTCGATGTGGGACTTCCAACACACCCCCTCACGCCGAGGTATATTCATCTCATGCGTGAGACAAGAAATTAGTGGGTGGTCCGTTAGCGGCCCGATGTCGGGTGGAACAAAATGTCCAAGAAATCTCGCTAGGATAGGCTCTAACCTGACTCTGATACCATGTTAGAAGTGGGCTTTTAAGCCTAACTCAACCCCACAAAACCGGCTTGTAAGGTGAGGTTTGCACCTCACTTATATATTATGAATTGGCCTTATCTCTAGTCGATGTGGGACTTCCAACACTTCGTATAATACCCATAGTTTAGATTTCAATAATTTTCCATCTTGGTTTCATCCAAATCGTGTATTTCAGTTGGGTTGACATAGGAATGTCCCCAAGGATTAGTAAAGTGATGGAATTGGTTATTCGAGCCACTAGTATGTTCACTCCGAAAGCCTTATGTGGCCACAATGGTGTTGTTTCCAAGGGATTTTACATCTGCCACGTCAGTGTTTACACCATGATTATTTGTTCTTTGAATGTTCCAATTAAATAAAGGTACCATACCTTTCACTATGTACACCAACCTTGAATAATGAAATGCTACTGTTATATAACCATGTACAGACTCCATTTTCATTGTGTACATGTCAGGTGCCCATTAAGAGATGTCTTAACCAAATTTGTCACTTTTTTGAAGTAAAGAGACTCATTTCTCTGATTGTGGGGCTAAGACGTTGTGAAATAAATTCTATTTTCAGCTTCATGTCTTGGATTGTCACTTCTCTTCTCCTTTTGCTATGTTTTGCTAAACGTCTAGGTCAAGGGAACAGATTACCAGGTTGAAGTTGAACGCATGTAGTTCATTTCTAGCAATTTCAATCTATGGTTCCTGTTAAATTTGTTTGTTTGCTTCACTTCCCATTTTGGCCATTTATCTAGTGATTTTATTATTTTTCTCACAATAGAAAAATCGGTGAATTGTTTGGATCTGAAGTGAACAACAAAATTATTGATTATCAAAGGATTTGATTTGATTCTTATATGATCTTTTGAATTCCTAGACATAATTCACGTCTTAATTGAACTCACCTAAGGAATTAGGAATTTCAATTTAACAGATAGGTAAAATTACTAAAGGATTGGAATTAACCTAACTTTGTGAATTTGATCATCAATTGGCATGGAAAATTTGAAAGCTGAACTAAAAACAGGCCTGATTGTATGAGCTAAGATTGAGATGAATTGGACCCTAACTATCCCTAAATAGTGATTTTCGCCTTGTTTTCTGAAATTATCTTGTTTTGTGTGAATTTTCTCATTGATAATTTTAGTGTCTCACTTAGTAGATAGATACCATACCACCCACGCTCTTCTGATTGTGAGCTCGGTTCTGGAGTAAGAATCCCCACGTGAGTGATAGATTACAGGGTGCAATCAATTGTAGATCACACATCACTTAGATTCTTTTGTGAAAAATGAAGTTTTTGATCACGTTATGATTAAGGAGGTAATGTACCTTGAATTTTGTTGCAACACTTAGCTTTTGGGAATCTGCCCCACCTGACTTGTGCAAGGGACCAACCACTGGTTTATCAGACTGAGTGAGCATATGACATGCAAATATTTGAGGAAGAGGACACGTGCATGAGGATAGAAGTTGGATGGAATCCAAGTGCAATAGGTCTCTGTTCTTCTCCAGAAATCCAGTTGTATCATAGGTTACCTGAGTGGGAGCAATAAGTAGAACTATCAAACAGTCAGGCCAGATGAGTAAACTAAAATTAATAAGAAATGAGTAACCCTCTACCCTCTAAGGACAATGATTGCGTTTGGGAGTTCAAAATATTTAGTATGAAATATCGATAAAGCAATGGTTCACTAATATCCTCCTTAAAACCTAGCCATATCACACATTATAAATATCACAAGGTTAAATTGATTGTCATGTAAACATACCAACAGATTTTAAACAAATATACTGAGAGGAAAGCTAGCAACACCCACTTTAACATTCCTTACAATTGGTTGACTTTGAATATCTAGTGGGAGCCATTAAATTGGCAATACAACAACTAAATAATTATGTCACGTGAATTTCAACTTCTATAATAAAGTATGTGTCGACAAGTGCACGTTAAAGATTATGTTGCTAGCATTTCTCATCCCTGTAGAACATGATCAGAATAATACCTGCCCAGCATAATGGTGAACAGTAAAGGCTTGGTCTCTTTCTCCTTTGAAACATGAATTAGAATTCAAATGCTGTTTAAGCTTGTTGGCAAATGTTAAATCTGTGCCATTTGGGAAAGTGGATTCTTCATCTAACAGGGACAATAACCCCAGTGGCCTCTGCAAATATATCAGAAGTCAAGTTTAAGTCACAAGAATTCTAGTTTCTAATCATCAATGTCAGAATACCCACAACAAGGAATAAAACTGTAGTTGCTATAACAAGGGCGCAGTTTCTAATCATGAATGTGAGTATATCCACATCAAGGAATAAAAGTGTAGTTGCCATAACAAGGGCACTCCTTGTCATGGGGTCTCACACAGGCGAAAGGATGCAGCGTTTGAAGAGAAACAGGCCAAGGAAGATGTTGGCACTGTTTTTGCAGGAAAAAAAAAGGAGGCTTCTCTAGGCTCAAAAAAACGGATCAGACTATTGATACCATACTACGTTTTGCTAATTGTGTGTCTAGAACAGTACAAACAGGCACATTGTATCTATGTAAGTACAAAATAATGAATACAATGATAAAGTGATAAAGGTAAATTAATCACATCCCCAAAAATAAGGAAAGAGTAATTCCACTAGTGCTACATCTAATATAAACATGTTTCAATCAAGCTTCAGAATATATATTAAACCAATGCATGGGAAACAATCACATCTTTCCCTTTGTAAAGTCAGTTTTTTCTTTTACACTGCATACGTTGATATATACAAGACATAACAAAATGACATAAATTTCTTTGAGCATACAAGCCTGACATATAGTACCAAGCTTAACTAACTACTAGATGACATTTTCCCACTGAAATCATTCAATTAACAAGAACACTGGAGATTATGCAGTAAAGGAGTCAGGAGGAACTAAGATATTTTTTACCTTCTCAAAAAGATTAAGGCAGTCTTGGTTGTCTTCAAATTCAACTTTAGCCCAGTCAATTCCATCTTGGATATATTCCTTAAAGCAACAATCCACAAGCATAACCAGATGTTTCAATTTCCAGAGGCATTCAATATTTTCTTCCATTTAAGGTACTAGGGTATTCAATAATTGTTTGAGCGTGGGATATATACCTCCTGTTCTAACTTGAATAAATGACGATTGAAGTGTTGCTGTAATCTCTCATTAGCATAATTTATGCAGAACTGCTCAAAACTGTTTCTCTGCAGGCACAAAAAGGCATAAGCATCAATAGAGCCAAAATATTTAATATGCAAACAAGATGAAGACGGTAAGACAAATAATAAACATAAACAAAGAGGTAGACAAGGTTTAATGTAAACATACATTGAAAGATTCAAAGCCGTAGATATCTAGAATGCTGATTGATCTGCCAGTACGTCTTTTGCCAACAGCAAGTGATTTGTTTATCTGTTCAACCAACCAATCAAACAGGCATGCATATATTGACTTTGCCAAAGCATCTCTTGCATCAATTGCCTAGAAGACAAAACAAAATGTATTATTCGAGATATTGAGAAAGAAAAAATGTATCGATATGATTCCATGTCATCATGCACTTTACAAGTCAAAGGTATGTTGAGGATAATCATTTACAAAAATGTTTTGACATCAAATATACCCCAAAAAAGAGAAAGAAAAATAAAATATCATGATGGTGTGCAGTTCAATATTCAGAGTCTCAAATGCAGAAACTATGTCCATTTTCTTTTATTTCGTTAAGTATAAACAGCTATTTCCCAACCACAGAAGGTATAGAACGTACATTGTACTAATAAAGAGACTCCAAAATGAATCACTGTCTTGCAAAGGCAAATGAGCAATACCAAGACCTTAAACATGATCTATGCATTTTAAGTAACCAATGGGCTTTCATTATAACAGGATTAATTCCCAATGTATGCATGAATTGTTCACATTTAAAAGCTGAAAAGAACTCCCACGAAAAATAAAACAAGTTAATGTTCAACACCAACAACCACCTTATTTCCTTTTTATTCAAATAACAAATTGGCATATGCACGTGCAGGAATTCAGTACAACTTCATGTTCCCAATATTTTTAGTAACCAGGAAGTTGCATTTTTTCCATCCATAGACTTAGACCAAGGTAAAGTTTAGCATGGCAGTTGTTTTACCTGTGATAGTGTCAACTTTTGGACAATATTATCATTACCAACTTTCATCTTGCGAGTAGATAGAGTCAACTTGAGATCTTCAATGTCACAGCCTATCAATTTGGCTACATGCAACAGACCTATAAGAGGCCAGAGAAAAGGTCATTTCTAAACAGGTATAGAATAACTTGAAACACATTAAGGCATCTAAAACATGTTAAAAACACATGTACCAAAAATTAGACATGAAATACGTAAATAGAAATTATCAGAAGAAAATGAAAACCAAGTCACTGTTACGGAAAAAAATTTAAATGACGATTAAGTGTGAAGGACCAATTCTCCTAAAACCTTAAGATGTCCAGTAATGGATGACAAATTTCTTTATAACTTGTATCAAACACACTCCCTCGCACATGACTCTTTGAGATAGAAGCACGGACAATGAAAAGTGCATCTTGTAGTGGGCTAAAATTCAAATTTTATCCAGAAGAACAGGTAAAAGGATCAAACTCCTGATCCTATCCACTGGATCATAGATTTTGATACCAAATTAAAATCATACGATTTAGATTAGGAACAAAAAAGAGGAGATCAAACACTAAATAAGATACAAATTGATAATGTAAATGATATCATATTGATACAGTCCTACTTTATATTGTTATTGCTGAAATTATCAGATAGTAGGTATAAAAAGAGAAAGTGACACGAAAAAAAAATGAAAAACTGAATTTGTAATATATGTATGACAATGTGCTGTTATGTGATGTACTAAATAATATCTTTACAAAACCTAGAGCACTAACACTTATTTAATATGTTGGCGTGTTCAATAATATGTTAACAACACAATTAGGTAGACGTTGTCAGTAGAGGCTCTGAAAATTTCTTACCCTCATCTTCTACGGCTTGAACATGATTTTCATTATCAATTACAGTGAAAGATATGTTTCCCAACCATAATACTGCAGCAAGCATTGCAAATACATTCTCCTGGTCTTCTTTACCAATGTGGACAACATCAAGAGCTTCCTGGAAGTTGGCAATGGTATATTCATTTTTGTGTCAAGCAGAAAAAGGAAATCATTCAAGAGTCTATGGAGGCAGATCATCTTTAAACTACAGAGATTGTATACCATGACTGTGCGAAATTCTTCTGCATCATTAATACCAGCAATTGAATAACAATTGCTCTGCCTCAGATATTTATAATCTTCTGCATTTTGTAGGTTTAACTTCCCTGAATAAATCAAACAAACCATTAAATAGAAAGTCAAATAAACAAGAACACAACATTAAATATTACAGACAAGACAAACACAAGTATACCAAGCTTATGTAAGCTACGTTCTAATTAAGTTGTTAGTTAATGTTGTATTTCCATAATTAGAAAGAGACCAAAACCACTAGTTGGAAAAATAAAATAGAAATTATTGAATTAAAAGTTAAGCAATATATAGCGAACTATGTGCATGTTTGGGTTTTGATAGTAAAAAAATTTATTATAAAATTATTATTCTTATCAAACAATTAACTGAAAACGAGAACTTCTGAAGTTTTGAGCTTGGAACGATATTAGCCACATCGTACATCTGCAATTGTCTGTGGGTTCAATTAGAAGATTTTCACAATTCATAGAAACTCTTTGCATCATTTCCAAGGAATAATTTATTTTCCATTGATAATATAGAGACTTAAAACTGTCCACAATATACAACAAATGAATTAGCAGGGGTGAAAAAGTATTACAAACTTGCAATTACCCCTGAGAGATGGAGGTGCACCAGCACATAGCTGATAAAATATATGATAGGATCTTTCCCCTTCATTGCACTGGACTACTCTAGACTGTTCACATAACAAATAAAACTAGTGTTAACTGATGTAGCATGATCACAATGTAAAACAAAAAATAGTTAGAAATATATTATAAAACCATTCATGTGTCTCCACCTAGAAGTCTAAGCCTATAAGAGAGTTGATGCATAACAAAAAATAACTCTGAAGAAGAATTACCTTTTCGAGCAAGACTGTTTTGGTCATGCGAGGAGAATCACGTATTCCAACACAGATGCAAACATTTACCATAATGGTTAGTTGAAAACTTTGGGTGGGACAAAAGACACATGGTTTCAACTTTTAAACAGAATAAAACCTACATGTTTGAATATTAGCACCGGAGATTTTTCCAGTTTCACTGAAGTGAATCTCAATGAGTTTTCCCTGTGACATTCAACCAAATGAAAAAACTTTCAGAATCAAAAGGATATGGGATCACAGCTTAATATAAAGAGAATCACAACTAGAAACTGTCAGCAATCCATATTACTAAATGCATTAAACATCATCAGCCAAAGCAGGTAACTGGCCTAGGCCTAAGCTTGGGAAAGTGTAAAAAGTGTTAGGGATATTTTGATATGATCTAGAGGGGTCAATATAAATTTGGATTTTCTTTATATTTTTTATTATGTTATTTTAAGTATGCAGAAAATTTGTCACATGGGAAGATAAAAACTCACAACACAAAGTGAACCATTCATGATCTCATGTGTGGGAAATAATGATGCATATAATAGGAATTAGATGCAACATAGTGGAAGTTAACTACTAATAAATAAACATTAAAGACTACGCACTAGGAATTAATTTGGAATTTAGTGGGCCTTGTAATGGTTGTCTAGAGTGACACATAATTTAGCCCATAAAAGGATATATTTGTAATGTAGTGAGATTTCTTTTACTTTCAATCTAAAAGAAAATTTGATTTTTTTATGGCAGGTACAAGTCTCAACTAAATGCCTATCGCAGATCGTTTATTGATATTTTGTTTCACAAATGGAGAGAGGAAGTTGAAAAAAGAACAAATATATAGAGACAAAGAGAGAATGATGGAAAAAACATGTTGTAATTACGATGAGAGAAAGAGAAATGGAGAAGAAGAAGAAGAAAAACAGAGAGCTAGAGCTAGTAGAAAAAGAAATTAGAGAAGAAAAATAAATAAAAGATAAGGAGTTCAGAGAAAAAGAAATAAAGAGAAAGAGTTGAGAAAAATGAAATTCAAGAGAAAGGGATAGAAGAAAAGAGAAAAAGGACAAGTAAAAGAAAAGAAGTGACAAATGTTTTGTTAATTCAACAATGTGAGGAACATTATTCGGCATCAATCAATCAAGAATCAGCATAATTTTGAGTTATTTCTTCTTAATTCCAATTTTTATTATGTTCTTTTAATTTGGCAGCTGAAATATCACATGGGAAGATAGATCATTATAGGAAATAATGATGCATATGATAGGAATTAAAGGCGACACTAGTGGGATTTAGTTACTAATGGAAATTAAACACTACTTAGCGGGAACTAACCCAATTTATTTTATTATCTTATCCCACTTTCCATTTTCTCATCAATGATTATATTAACCCCACTATATTACATATATCATAATTGGACAAAACAGAAGGGACAAAAGTAATTGAGGGATGTGGAACATTGCTAGTCATTTATATATGTAGAAAAGAGAATTCCGGAGAGGAATATACTAATAAAAAAAAGGAGAGGAATATAATGGGAAATTTTGATGATGTAATCTTCATAGGGTCATCCATTCTCCGTGTTATCATTATCATATATGTTACTACAGTGAGGTAATGTATCAGCAATTCACAGGAATGCCAACTTAAAGAATTAACAGCACGAGTCAGGAATCTTACAAAACGACTTGAGTTGTCATTTCTCAATGTTTTGGCATTACCAAAGGCTTCTAATATTGGATTAGTCTTCAAAATTTCATACTCTATTCCACTTCCACCACCAAGGGCAGCCAAGTACTGCATTGCTATTTTTGCCGTCTCAGTCTTCCCTGCTCCACTCTCACCACTGAAAAGGTGCATGTTAACTATTACTACAGGTCCCAACTCTAACACTAGCAATCAAGGGGCATGCAAGACTGAAATCCAATAAAGAGCATGCCATTAACGAAAAAAAATCCATAAACAGCAGGAAGAGGCCATTTTACATCCACTAAAGTGTTACCTAGGATGTAAAAATAAGTCTTTTTTGGTCTCTGTCCAATAAATTGAATCTCCATTATACAAAAGTTACATCATATAAATAATAGAGGGAAATGAGACAGAAAAATTGAAGGAACAAAGCGCACCAAATAACAGACACAATTAAAGAAACTCTGTAACTCGGGCATTTAAAGGTCAAAACCAAATCCATGTATCTAGGCACTTGAAACTCAGAAGAAGAGAAGTAAAAGTGAATGTCATAAATATCAAATCTAATCTATGAACAACTAGGGATTGTAAGGTTTCTTGTCACTTGTTTCTATTTCTTTAAGGGAGTGGAGGTAGCATGACCTGGCTCAGCCTACTAACCCAGCCTAATTTTAACAGGTTTTCAAATTTTAAAATCAGTCCGGAGGCATTTTGAGGGCAGATAACGGTTATGTTTCCTGTTGTCTCAATCTGGTTTAGTTTCCAATATTCTTTTAATAAAGTGTAAGTATTTTTCAAAACTGCATATCATCAATAAAAGCATTTGTTTGATAAACAATATTTTTTTCAATATGATTTTGTATTTATAATGATACTTTTTATTTCAAAATACGTATTCAAAATTTACTTTTAAGTTTTATCCTTCTTTCTTTTCTATTATCTAACAATACATATTGTTAAAATTATATAATGTTTAAAAAGTCAGGTTGAATCGGTTATAAAATCTAATTCAGGTTGGGTTTAAGATCAAATAAACACCCTGGTCAAACTTTGGAGACATGTAGAGACAAACCAAACACCGTTTTTTGGTGTGGGTTGGGGCCTTCTATATGGAAACTGGAATATTATCGATATGTATGGATAGATAAGCTTTCCAGAAAAATCTAGAAGACTAAGAAAATGGAATTAAACAATTAATAACGCAAGCAGCTACTTCTTAAATGCTCTTTAAATATTGCCAACTGATTGAGTAGGTAATTGCTGCTAAATTGTTGGAAATATTTTAACCGAGATCTCCTTTTTTATAGGTTCCATACCCTCATTTGATCCCGACTAACTTCTTGGGGAAATTACCAATCCTAGATTCAGAGTAGTTTTCAGAAAGTCAAATATTAATTATTCAGAAATTAACTGCCCCAAAATAAAAATGCAATAATCATGATAATTTTCAGTTCAGAATTTAAATACAAGAGTGAAACTTAAGACTAGTATTAATATTCATATAAATTACAATAGAAATAATAAAAAAAGTTTAAACTAAAGAAGCTTATAAAAAAGAAATATACATAGAGTGGTCTTACCAGATATACTCATAAAAAATAATAATTAGAAAAAAAAGGGAATTACTGACCTTATAATTATAGATTGATTAACTTCGTCTGGAAGGAAAACAGACCAAGAGTCAGCAACTTCTAGTAAAACAAATGGGAATGGTCTTGCACACTAAAGTTGCAACTATGAATGTAAATATGAAGAAAGAAAAATTTACCCCGTATCATTTCTCGGATGGCTGTGTCTGTTATTGCATATACATGAGGGCTTTCAATTGCTTTACGCTTGTAGGCTTCAATATAATCATTACCATATAGAGGAACTTTCTTAAAGGGATTTATTGCAACCAAAACAGGCCCTGCTTTTGTCTGAATTGTACGTAGTCATACACAAATGCATAAGTTATGATCATGAAACAAATTGTTGAGGAAAACAATTAAGAGACATAATGACTTACATAAATCATGTTTTGATTGTATCTATATTGCAGGTTGTATAAAACAGACGGTTCATTTAAATAACTAAGTTGCATGAGGTCATCCACCCCATCAAGGATATCAGGATTTGCTGGCACTAAACTTTCCTCTTTCACTTTCAAAACCTACAATCAGGCCCACGAGTTTTGGAGAGACAGCATAATTAGTAAAGCCAAAAATGAAGAGTACCACTCTTCAGAAATACTGTAATTTATCTTACCTTCCCATCAGACAGTGAAATGATGGATTCATTTCCAGAAGTTGATATAATCTTCCCCAGCTCCCAGTTCCCATTCGGAAGTTGAAACCAAGACTGAAGCTTCTGTAATAGTGAACTTCAGCAGTAAGGATAAGAAAAAACAAAATCTAAATTATCAAGTAATGAGGAATAACTAAAATAAACTAGAAAGAGTTGTCTTGATTTGCTTACATGGCATTCACTGTTTTGACATTTTAAGAGGAAAATGTCGAATGCAAAGAAAAATTACATGGCCCCACAAAGCAAAAATACACACTAAACCATTAAACAAAAAAAAATAGAAATAACAGGGAATAGACACCTTTGTTTTGTTTCGAAATTCCAACTGGAATAGTGATTAACAGCCAATAATAGCAAATATTTAAATACATAAATTACTCATTACCAAGACAATTGACAAGAGATATAAGGAATTGAGTCAAGAAAATGAAAAAATGACAAGAGACTGAATAATGACCCTACTTCAATTTTCAAACCCCAACATAAGGATATTCTGAGAAAGAAACACTAAATTAAAGATATTCAAGATGACAAAAGAAGCACATTAATAGCCTTTAACGGCTCCCATATTTATTTCAGCAAAGGTATTGAAAGGGAAATAAATATTCCATTTATGTAAACACTATCTTTAAGGCTATTACCATGGTGGCATTGTGCTTTTTAGCACAAATGCACAAGAAAAAAAGAGTTCTGTCAAATAAAAAGTAATGCCTGTAATAGGTATTCTTATAGATTCAACTTCCAAATGAATATATAAGAGACTTTTTTTCTATAGTTTTCTTAACTAATTGCTGGTGCCACATTAAAGTACACACAATAGTTTCTCGTCAGCTCTTTCTAATACTCGATGTCCTACAATCCACATCAATCCAATTGAATATTTAAAAAGCTTCAAAGCCCAATGAAGAGGTACAAAAAATTGTCACATAGTTTTAAAGTAATTGACTTACCTAAGAAACATGTTGATGCAGGAGGAAGAGAAGCCTATTATAATGGTATTTTATGACTTTTTTTTTTTTTTTGTGATTTTATTGCGGGCTT
>Ga0214545_1005426_pt1 | contig 23049 bp, 11 predicted proteins | sample CNSS4metaG_FD_160064 | JGI IMG/M metagenome (GOLD analysis project Ga0214545, IMG submission 160064) | Root nodule microbial communities from cowpea collected in UCLA plant growth center, Los Angeles, California, USA - CNSS4 | ecosystem: Host-associated > Plants > Roots > Nodule | place: USA...
TTACATAACTCTTGAAAACATTTTCAATACAAAAAAAAAAAAAACTCCTAAAAAATCTCAATCAAAATAGTTATTCACCACATTACATCTCATTTCATGTACTTTACAATTTTATCTAAAGTGTAACTATTTATATGGTCAATGCAACAAATTCAAGAAGCATTCAAAAGTTTACACTTTTATGTTTTGAGGTGAATTTGATTTTTTTTTTCTTTGTTGACCAATACTTGAAGATATAAAATGAATCACTCATAAAGATTAAAGCAACATCACCTCCAAAGAAGGTAGCATAGAAGGCTATTTATCACCTATTCATTTATGTTTCTTTATGTTCATAGTCAACATTTTCATCATTGCATTTAATATGTATAAGTTCTTTTTCTGCTTCCTTGAAAATTCCTTTAATGCTTCACTTACTTTTTCACTTTCTATCTTTTTTTCTTTTCCATTCTCATCTTCTTCATTTTCATCATAATATATAGTCTTTTAGCATCCACATTTTAATGTTTTGGGAGGTTCAATTCTTCTATATATTTGACCCACCAATACAACAATTTTTAATTAGTTTATTTTCTTTAATATAAATATGAAAAATTATTCATCCACTTTATTAATAATTATATATTTTTAATTAAATATTTTTAAATAGTTTAAACTTGGATCTATTAATTGAACCAACTACTTTTCTTTTTATTGTTGGATTATATATGTTTGATTAATGAAAGAATGATCAATTAAAACTAAAACTTTTTTTTTAAGACGGATTATAATGTGTTGGAGTGAAATAAATAGTATATCCATGAAACATAAGTTATTGATATATTATAATGCGTTTAATACATTATATAATTCATAATACTTTTTCTTGATTTTTCAATATCTGGTGTTATTGTATAACCTTGTGTTACACTTCTTTGCCTTAGAATTTGTCTTTATTTAGGCTAGATATTGATAAAGATAAATATTACCAATATCATTTTTATGTGTTTTTAATATAAGTAAAAAATAAATAAAAAATCAAATATTTATACAACGCACGAACCAAATCAAAACAGAAATCAATACACTTTTTATAAACATAAAACTTATACAATTATGATGTCATAATGTTTCTCTTTTATAAATAAAAGATATAATATATATATATATATATATATATATATATATATTATCTTTGAATCTATATTGTTATTTATCTATGTGTGATTTGAGTTTTTCTAATTATATTTCTATTTCTCTTTCATTTAACTTCTAATTTTAAATTGTAAACGATATAAGATTATTAGAAGTATTAGAACAAACTTTCTAGTCAAGGTGCAAAGAGAATAAGGTTCATCCTCAAAATCACTTCTTCTAAGAAAATGATTTCATCTTTCTTTTTTGTTTAACTCCTCTAGTTCACAATTTGCTTGTAGTTGTTACTAAGATTTCCAATGTGGTTTTTATTCCATTCCCTCAAATTTATCTTGATACTTTTTAGTAATAGCACATGACCTTCCATACTCTCAACATGTGGGTTTTTCATATATGCTTTACAATTAGTTTACAATTCTTATCTTCAAACTAACCATCCATGGTCCTAGAATAGCCTGGTTCCCAAGTAAGGACTTCATTGAAAGAAAATCATCTTATATGTTTATGTTTAACATGTACATCACACTTCCCTTTCATTGCTTCAACCACTATTTGTGACCAGGAATCTCTTTAATCTACCTTTTATCCTATTATTTAGTTGATATCAAGTAAGTTTTCTCCAATCATAAATATATGTTTAATTTCATATCTATAAAGAATTTATTAATTTTTCTTCTTCCCTTTGTCCTCAATTTCTACTATTTTTCTCACTTATTTCACTCCCAAACCTAATACTATTAAAATTTCTTATAAGACGTCATTATCATACTCACTACCACAAAAGATAGCCTTCTTCGTCGTTGTATTTATGTTTGACCATCAAGTAACAAATTTAAAAAATACGTTGTGGTATTTTTGTAAATAAACTGACATTACTTAAGTCCAATGGGCATGATCAGACATAAAATTGGGACTTTTACATCTAATGCATACATATCAAATGTAAATTTACGTCTAATTCTCAAGAAGAAATGTAAATTTACATATAATGTGTAGGCATCAAATGTAAAAGACTTCATTTATGTTTGATGATGACCAACAAACATATTTTTTTTAATAATCCCTTTCTTAAATTTTCATTCTCACGAATCCCTCCCGCACAACACAACAACGACACTCCCACAAACAGAACACAATAGCAATGTTGGCAAAACACCTCCTTCCCTCCTTCTTCACTTTAATGGAGGTACTCCAATAGACGTTAGGTGGTGTTCGTAATGTGGTAGCTAACGCGTTGAAGGTGCAATGGTGGCTTCGGCGTGCTGTTGCACTGGATTTGGGTGGAACAGTGTTGGGGAAGGGTATTCACGTTAATGAAGGTGCTGCCATGGTGGAGATTTGTTATTTTGGTGGCTTTGGCCTGTTACCACACTGGATTTGGATGGAGTTGTGTTGGGGAAGGGTATTCGAGTTTATGGAAGTGTTGACATGGTGGAAATGTGTTTTTTGATGCGTGCATTCTTCAATCTACAACTACTGGCAAGGTGCATCGTGGCTGTGTAGTCTTTTCAGCGAGGCCTTCAGCAGTTTGTGAGTTGCAACTATTGTGCGGCATGTGGATGTTGGTTTCTTTTTAATATGTTACTAATTTATGTATGTTGGTCAATAATCGACATAAAATTTACATCTTATGAATCTACGTCTAATCTAGAATAGACATAAAAAACATTTTTTGTGTTAGTGATTTGAATATTATTATTACTTTTCATACTTTTTAACTCCTCCTATAAAAATATTTATTTTTGTTCATACTCTAAGAATGATAAGACATTAATAATTGCTATTTTTATCTTGTTCTTTTACGATCCTACTAAACTTATATACCCTTGACTTGAGAAATAACTTTTAATTCAAAGACATTTTATCCCATAAACATAAAATCCCTTGTGTTGAGTTAACAACATATTTAGTCTCCATTATACATCCTAATCTTCCTATAATTATTGGAACAACCTTACATCAAGTTGATCCATCTTTGTTTCTTATATGCACAACACCTGAACTTTAAACCTTCTCTTTCTCGAATGAAACAAACTTCAAAACTTTTAGTTTTATGCTCTCTAATGAATATTAATTATAGTTATATGTTATAACCATGCACAAACAATCCTTTAAAATTAACATAATACTAGATTTGTTCTTTTTAAAGCAAAGGCACAAGCTCACATGATTGGACAAATGTAATTAGGATAAAAGACCTATTTCTTGTCTAATTTACTTCTTTAATTAACATAATTGGGTTGAATTTTAATGAGACTTTCATTCTTACTTAGACTTTTAGCTTAATTTTTAAAAATTTATTATAAGGAAAAAAAGCGTAGTTGAAAATCATTATTCACTTTGATTATAAGGAGCGATCAAACCAATGAAAAGAAATCAAAACTTGTGCAATTATGCAATTACGAACATTTTTTTCGTAAAACAACAACATATAAATATGTTTCCTTTTGAAATCTAAAAGGGAGTCAATGGGAGATAAAGTGAAAACAATGACAAAGCTAAGAGCTTAAAGATGAAGCACTTCTTGAAAGCTATGAAGAATCCATTGAACATCTTTTTCTTCTTTCTTTCTTTCCCCAATGTAAAATCATGAAGTAACTGAACTTTTCTTCGTTGAGATCAAATGTAGTCAAACTACAACTCCCACTCAGTTATGTTAGTAATTCACTTTTTCTCTTAATGTTAGTTATGTTCGAAAAACTATAACCCATCTTTAGATTTCAAATTTTGATGGAAAAATATTCTTTAATCATGATGAATATTTTACTACCACAAATTCTACAATATTACCCTAAATCAAACCTAAGATCTTCTGCCATAACATCGTCTCACAGACAACTAACACATCTCAAACTTTTTCCTCATATCACAATCTCTGTGATAAGTGACGTCTGATACCTCATAATTTTCATCTTATCAACTTTTACACTGTTACACTATATTTTAACTATCATAATTTCACCCTAAGATATTTCACTCCATTTAATTTAGCTTAATTTTTTTTTTTTGTATAGAATTTGGAAAAAAAAAAAAATCTAAGAAAGGAGAGGGAAGGCCTTGCCCATGGTGTTGAGATTGACACAGAACCCAACCAAATCCTGTCGATAGGGCAAATACGACCTTCTCTTATCCTCTCTCCGCATCTCTCTGTTCCTCACATAAAGCGCTTCGTGCGCCGACACCGCTGCAATTGCCGGAAACCTCTTTCCACCGCCGCCAATCGCCGCAATCGTCGGAAACATCTTACCGTCTCTGCCACTCGCAACAATTTTCTTTCCGTTCTCCGGTTTCACTCCCTTCTTCTTCGCCGAATTCACCGACGGCGTCAGGAACACCGCCGACTCCTTCCCCTCGCTGTTGCTCCGCCGCAACAAATCCAGAAGCTTCCACCGCTTCGACGACGACGATCCCGTGGATTTGCTCTTCCGACACGGCGTCGACACCGGAGAAGGTTTCGGCGTCCACACGCAGTACGTCTCCGGCGGAATATTCTCCAGTTCGTCGTCCACCTCCGACGACGAGCACGACGTCGATTCTTCCAGCAGAAGCTTCCCTAGCGTACTCTGAATCGCCGCCTCGCCGGAATCTCGACCTCTGCTGCCGCTATCCGCATCGGCGGCGGCAAGATCCCGGTGGAAGATCGGAAACGTCGGAATTTCGGCCTCCGCCACCGCTTCGAGGAAGACACCGTCGGCGACCTTCCGAAACGCGACGAACTCGAAGTCGGCGTCGTTTTGGTCGAAGCGATCGTCATTTCGCGTGACCTGATCCGCGATATCGTCGAGCGTGTTGGAGGAATACGCGCTGAAGCTTGGACACACCAACCACTCCTCCACACTCTCGTGTTCTTCTTCTTTCTGCATGTTCTTCTTTCTCTCTCTCTCTCTCGTTTTTTTTTTTCCTTTAATCAATTAGATTATTTTGTTCTCTTCCAAGAAGCATGAGACTGAGTTTGGTGCTATTTATACACACTCAAGAAGATGCAGATACAAACAGCCACCAACAATTTGGGGTTTGTTTTTTCTCTAAACATTATATTTGGATTCTCATTTTCGAAAAAAAAAATTAAAAAATAGAACTGACTAATAAATGAACTTTTTAATAAAGATTGTTTCATTATTTTCATCGCCCTAAACATATTCCTAAAATTAAAAAAAAATTGTAATGAATTTTAATTATTTAGATGTTACTTTATTTGGGCTGGTTGGTTCACACCTCTGTTGACCAACAACCATATGGAACATGTTTACATTTTCACTTCATGCATGATGTTTCTATACATAATGACAAAACAAAACCCTTTTTTATTTTTATTTATTTTTCTTTATTTTGTCGTCAAACAACTGTCTTCTAAGTTTGTATCTATTTAAATTTTTGGAAAGGAAGAAAGCCTCTCGTCCAGAATACAAAAAGTTGTCTTATTTTAATTTGCTATTTCATTATAATGTAAATATTCCTACCAACAAAAATTAATATAAGTAAAATAGTAATAATAATTTTATAATTAGCGCATTTTAAAGAGACGTAATTCATTAATTATTAAATATGCCAAAACCAAAGTGATGATTATTAATATAATAAATGCTGCTACTATTTTTCTATTTCATTGGTTAAAGTTTGAAGTTAAAGATAGTTAGTAACGTAAGGAGAAAGTAATATATGCACGCATGTATGTTTGTTTCACATAGCAACAAACCTTGTTTTGTCTTGTAATGTTTTTCATACCTATGTGGATTGTGTGCTAACTGTTTCTCTCTAGAAAGACATATAACTGTGATAATTACCTATAATTTTTGTGTTGGCTTACGTATGACACATGAAAATGGCAAAAAAGTTAATGTTCCTATTTTGTTAATATATTTGATAAATTATGTTTGTTAATTATGTGTATTGACATACTCCACACTCATAAATTGTTAGCCAAACATACTCAGTTTTAATTAGTGAACCAAATATTATTGCTTTTATATCATAAAAGACAATGTTTGATTAACCTATTATCAAGTTGGCATTGAGAATCCTTGTCCACAAACTTGAGGTTGAGTTTTACCTAAATATGTAAATATTTATATATTATGTGATGATATTATAATTGTAAAGGGTATTTAGATATATGTGTAGGAGAATAATTAATACAATTGTGAGAGTGAGTAATTAAAAATTATTTGATAATATATCAATTATAAAAAGTCAATAATAATTTAAAACGCATGAGGATAATCACAGGAGACAATGAAACTTATTTAACTAACTTATAACTAATAAAAAAAGTACGTGTTAATTTACCTAGCTTTATACCTACATTTTTTTTATTCTTTGATTTGATCTTACTATAATAGAACACGTTAATTCTTTCATTTTTTTAATAATTAAAAATTAATAAAAAGATTAAAGCTGCAATTAATTAATTAATATAATATTTGTTCATAGAAAGTTATACACAGTTTTATATTTATCAAATTTTGAGCATATAATTTTACACCCAACGCTTCTAATTCAATCGATTTTAAATTAATTATTCTCAGCTGGTTTTGATACATATAACCTAAAAAGGTAGCAGCCATTTCAGTTCTAGAAAAGTTGCTTCAGTTGTGCGCACACAATTTGACTGATATAATGAAAGTGCGTTTATCTTTTTTTTTTTTAATTCTAAAGAAAAAAAAAGTGACTTTTGTTTTTTCTACCAAACAAGAAAAGTGATCTGTGATGTAAATATCTAAATATTTCATTTTAAAATGTATTGCGTCTAACTTTTCAAAGAAATATTTATATTCTTTCACGTTCTTTAGAAGAAAGAAACGTGATTAATTAATATAATTAAAACTTATCCATTTTTTATTAAAATATTATAGAGATCTACATTTTTTTTATATAAAATAATGAAAGAGAAACTCTTATTAATGTATTTGAGTGGATATTACATCATTTTCTTATCAATAAAATATTATTTTTATGTGTTACATGTGATTATAGAATATCGTTAGAATCAAAGAGTTGTTAATGCAATCGAGTATTCCACGTAAGTTCTTAACATTTATATTGAGTATAAGAGGGGAATATGAAATGTTGAAGAAAGAAAGATATATATTAATTTGTTTTCAGTTAAGAAACTTATTAATAAAAACTTGTATTAATAAAATTAATTGAATTGCTTAAAATGAAATGATTTCTAATATGAAAACGATCGACATGCTTTAAGTAGGAGTTAATTAGCTGTTCATGTGTTTCACATTCCATGATTCACGAACACAATTAGGTTAGTTTGATGATGTTTTTTCGTGTAAAATGCCATCTCTTTCTTCCATTTTGCAATTAATTATTAACTAATATACCGTATGATCTATCAACACCTCTAGCTAGACCCTCGGTCGGTCGAACCAAGGATAAGCGGTCGAAGACCATCCATTACAGACGGATAATCTCATGGGTTGATAATGTGACAATTTCTCCGAAATGATTTTAGGGAGTCCATGAACCGAGCGATGGAACTTTGTTAAATATGGTGGTTTCGATAGCATGAACGGTTCGTCGGTCGAGCAGGCACGATAAAACCAAAATCTTCAAATTAAGATAATACAAGTCAGTAATTAAGTTTAAAAAGCAATTTGATCGTAATTAAGAAAATCCTAATCACAGGCCATATCAAATATTATAAATAGAGGCTCAAGGTAAGTTGGTAACAACTTTTACTTTGCATCTATTACAACAATATTTGCATTCATCCGAACGAACTTGAATTGACTTAAGCATCGAGCCTTATTGACAGATACCCCAATCATCTGAATAACCGAACGAAAAAAAAAACAAAAGGAAATCGAACGAGAGCTAGAGAAAGGAAGACAAACGGTAGAAACTGCAACGAAAAAAAAGTAAAGACTAAATATTTTTAGATAGGTACTAAATCCCTATATCCGAAACAACTAATATTTTACTCAGAGATTACTTAAACCCTAATAATAAAAAAATAAGAAAAATCTGCGTGACCCAAGAATATTGGGTAAGTGGAAAAGTTAGTCTAAACAATTGGGTGCATGCAATGATGACTAACAAGGGAGGAAGTTACCACTTTCCACCATTTTTCCAAAAGCTTAATGGAGTTTGAAAGTGTTTGATTTTAAGTCTTCATTGATTTATTCTAGAATTAATGAATGTGCCCATAGGCATGGACTTTGTCTAGAAGAAATTTTATATATATCTGTAGTCCAACGATCTATGTATATCTTTAAGAATAGTTTTTACATTAAGAAAAAGAAGTATAGTCTCATCATCTTGATGAATGGGAAAGAATAATATATTATTTTATTATTAAGCACAACATGTTGGCATTTTTATCATCATATAATATGGATTAAGCTCACAAATCAAAACCCTAATTAGGAAGAAACCGAATAATTGAATAATGCAGCAACTAGCTATCACTTGCCCAATAAACTTGAAGGAGATGTTTTCATATATTTTGAATGTCTGTGTGTATATACACACAGTTAAAACTTAAAATATCAAGTTCAAACTTAATTTGTTTATTTCAGTAATTGAGGAAAAAATCTTAGTTGGAAACTAAAAAAATAATTTATCAAAATAGGAATTCATTTAAAAAAAATCGATTGTCTTATTTAGGTTGTTTATAGTTTTTTTTTTTTCAATTTATGAATTTCGTACTCAAACATTTGAATATACAAAACTAAGCAATATTTTATATAAATATATATATATATATATATATATATATAAAATCTTGATTAAGTAAAAACAATTAATTGAGAATTTAAATAAATCAAATTCAAATAATTAATTCATAAAAGCTCAATTTATACATTTTTAATAAAAAATTAATCTTTGCTCTAATAATTTAATTTCGTTCTAATAGGAAAACTGCCTTTTTTTTTTCTCGGTTTAATTCAGAACAAGAGATTTCTTCAAATAAATGTTCAGCATAACTTATCACAATATTCTCTTTTTTTTAGTTTTTTTATTTATTTATAAAATTGAATCCCTGATTTTTCTTCTGACTTTATAGTTCTATTCCAACTAAAAATAACGTTAGAAACACACAAAATATATTATAGAATGTGAAATAAAAATAGGGGACATTTTCAGGTTTTGGTAAAGATTGATTTCCTTCTACAAATCTTTGAAATACTGTTACAATTAATTATTAAGCACAGGACTGGTGTTCTTGAAAGTTAGAAAGAATTAAATAGATTAAATATTACATTTTCCATGCACAAAAAAAAAAAGCCTAGAGGTAGATGCATGATAAGGACATTATAAGATTTCTTAAGAGATGATTTCTTAATTAACTTTATGATTTGACATAATACCATAATATTGTAAATAAGTACCCACCTAACCTACAAGTTTTAAGAAATAAAAATAAAATTACAGACCTAGAATTTAGCTTTCACATTAGAATGTTTAAGATATATATAAATTTCTACATCATTAAGAAAAAGTCTCTCATCAAACTAAGTATAAACTAGATTGAGATTTTATTAATGTATACTTTTTTTAATTACCTAGTATGACAATTTCAAATCACCTTCACTTTAAATAATTGGACAACACTACCATTTTCATCATTTGAAGTGAGATAAGAGTTTGACAAAATTTGCAAACAATTTATTATTATAATTTTTAATTTACACTAACGTTGGATTTTGAACATAAGTCAACGAAATTTTCTATACAATAAAAAACAAAAATTTGAAAAAGTTATTTGTGAAAACTTACAAACTAATACGTATAAATTATTTTTTACTTAAAAAAACTATTTTTTCCTCTAAAAACTCAATAAACTTTACACAACAAATTTTGGGTTAAACCTCATTTTTGGCATTCTTCTTTGTTTTAATTTTTGTTTTCCCATTGAAAAAAATCTTCACATCCCTATCATGATTGAATGTTTAGTAAAATAGTAATTCACATTGATGTGTTCTTGTTATTAATTTGGCAACTATAAAGTTACTTTTTTTTTTCAAAAAGAAAAATCTTTGATGGGGTCTAAAGATTTTCTTCTAGAAAGCACTTAATCATACACTAATTTACCCTAAGAAAAAGTAATATATTGAATAATAATAATAATAAGATACATATCTATAGTCTATGATGGAGAATCCCACGTGCATGCAGCCATTCCCTCACTCACTAATTAGATCACAAAACAATGAACAATGATTATCACCTTGCAAATTGAACTCCTAAATCTTAAAACTCAATCTTTCTCTTTTAGTTTCATAGCATTAGTGCTAATTATATAACCTTATAACCTTAATCTTAAAACTAATGCCCCAAGTCAAGCCGGTTTACTTGATTAAAACATCACCTTTCTAGAAGTATGACCTCACATGAAAATCTATTTGAACTTCTTCTACTTTTTAGTTGGATCCGTTAAAAAATATTATAAATATATTTCTAATTATTGTAATTGACAAAACTTTTAGATAAACAAATAAATCTACAATTTCTCAATAATATCATAGTGAAAGCTCAATATAAGTAATAATAGTAATATTGTTATGTTATTGTATTCATTTAAGTAGTTTAGTCTATTGATTTTAAAGTTTATAAATATTAGTTATATATTTTTGGGTTAAATATGTTTTTTGTCCCTTAACTTAATTTTTAGTAAATTTTGAAATTAGTCTATTTTGAAACTTTGAACCAATTTAGTCAATTGTTTTTTGAAATAAGTGAATTTAGTCCTTTTAATTAAATTTTGTTAGGTTTATTTAACGTTTCGTACACATTTCAGGATTGAATTGAGTTATTTATATGATTTGACACATTTTTACTTTAATGTTAAGTCAAATACTATTATGAAATACGTTTGAAATGTCAAATAAACTTAACAAAATTTGATTAAAATGACTAAATTTACGTATTTCGAAAGATGAATGACTAAATTGATTCAATATTTCAAAATGAACTAATTTCAAAATTCACTGAAAGTTAAGGGACTAAAAATATGTTTAACTCTATATTTTTCAATATGAATAATAGTTATTGAAAGATTATATATATATACATATATATATATATATATATATATATATATATATATATATATATATATATATATATATATATATATGACTTTTGACTCGTACTTATTCCCAAAAATAAATTTGCTTAAACAACATCACATTTTCTTAACAATCCTATTTAGAAAAGTTAGATAATAATAAGTTTCTAATGAGCAGCCAAAAAAAAAATTAGGTCAAGCATATGAAATTAGTGGGTTGTGTGGATAGGTATACATTATATATTAAATGATTGCTTATATTAATTGGCCACCATAATGTTTTTCTTACCTTCAATGGATGATGGCTGCATGAGACAGCACATACACAGGAATTAATAATGACACACCTTTCCATGCAGCCTTTATCTTCTCTCCATACTAACCCACTCTTGCTATTCTCTTTTCTGTAAAATTGTAACACTAAGAAACATCATCACTGACATGGGGGAGTACTTGAGTCTCAAGCTTATACATTTTGAGTATTATTTATGTGTGATTTAATAACCTATGATAACTTTAAATATACAATAATTTTTGTTAAAATAAGTTATGGATAATTTTGATATTATTTTAAAAAATGAACATCTTCTAGAATCAGTTTGAAAATTAAGATTTATATCTATTTATAAATTATAAATTTACTTTATATTTTTAGTTCACATTTTATCTCCGACAAATAGTACAACCCTTAACACAAGTACACATTCATTTTTTTATTGCATTGTTTATGCTATTATTTTCTAATTCTTTTCTATCATTTAACTACAATTGTATTTGGAGTATAAAACTAAATATTTACGTATGCTTTGATAACAATCTAATAGTAGAAATTTAAATAAATAATAAATTTTATTAAAATAAGTTTCAGAATCGGTAGTTTTTGTTACAACCGTCCCAAACTGGGAGTGGAAAAGTTAGGAATTTTCTTCCTGCAGCCCCAATTTTTCTTTCTATACCTCTAAGTTTGATTGAGAAGATCATTATGCCCTTAAAAAAATAAAAATAAATTATAAACTAAATATTTTCGTAATCGACACCCCAAGAATGAAATTTTCAATTTCTGAAAATCGATAACACCTGATCCTGAAAGCTGGTAACACTGGTTTTTGAAAGTTCATAACTCCAATTTTTGAAAGCTGGTAATTATAAATCAAAAGGGTAGCAGGAGAATTATAAAATAGTTGGGGGTGTAAGAATAAAAATAGGGGGTGCAGGAAGAAAAACCCAAAAGTTATCGTTATAGTATGGCGGCCTTTTTAGATGTATGGGGCCTGATTGAAGCGTCTAGGGCTGGATCGGCCCAGAACTAATTTACAGTTTTCCACTTGCTGGATTCGACCCATACTCACTCCTTAGTCCAGCCTATGAACCGTAACATTTTTTTAGTATACAGATGAAATCAAAGGAATAAAAAGTGGAAGTTATATTCAATGCTCGCAAACAACTTGAATGCTGTTTTCTGGTTGAAATAAGAAATCATTGTGTAAAACATATAAATAATTGTAAGAGAGTCACAACCATCATCCATCATCGATCATCATTTTTTTCAAGGAAGTTGTAATTTGATCATGGGAATATTCATATTTGGGCATGAATGAATTCTCAGGACTTCAAGAGGATGATGCATACTCACTATATCCGCTAATTGCGAAGTATAACTTTTAGTAACATTTTTCATATTAATAAAAACATTTTAAGAAATTACTAAAATCTTTTAATAATATCTTTTTAGTAAAAGAGGTAGGAATGTTAAAAGAGACCAAATGCATTGATCCGTCAAGAAAAAATGGAAAGGTTAGAACTTCTAAGCCGCCAACCCATTGTAGTAAGGCTTGTCTAGTCCACTAGTTTGGCAGGCTAGCTCATCATGGTCCACCAACTTTTATTTTTTATTTTTTTATGTTTAAAATTAAAGTGGTAGGAACTTACCTAAGACAAGACGAATTACAATATCCAACTCGTTTGCTAGTAGAATTATTATATTACAATTGACTTTGGTACCTTTGTGAAATAACCAACACTTCTCTTATATTTCATATCAATCTTGAAACATTCAAAATCACATGTTTTTAAAGAGTGGTGGATTTTAACTATAAGTTTTGGATGAGTCAAAATAATATACTGAATATTTATATATGTTCTAAAGGGTTAATATGAAACTTCTCACCTACATGTAATTATTTGAATATTAAGAAATGATTCTTTTAATTCAACAATTGGATTCTTATTATCATACTTCAATTGGATCCTTTTATCATTTTAAAACAATCATTTTATTCTTTTATTTTTCAGCAATATATCTATTTAAAAAAAGGTTTTATAATAAAAAATAATTTATCAAAATCTAATCAAAAATTGAGAGACGTAGATATAATAACAAGTAAATTGAACACTTATGGAAAATATTTTAACAAACTTTGAAATAATTTTTTTTTGAGAAAATGAAAAATTTGAGAAGAAATCAATTCAATTCAAATTCAATGTGTAGGAGGTTTTATTAATAGTGAAATTACCCTATAAATCAATTGAATTTCTAAATAATAAATACTAAATCACATAATGAGAGATATTAGGTATAATAAATTTCAAATTATTGTTATCGTTAAGTGATTCAATATAAAATTTAGTATATACAATAATACTAAAGTGATTATTTTTACATATTTGTAATAAATGGATCTATGATGTTTGGAAAAGAATTGTATTATTGTTAAAATACTCCATTTAAAACTTATCTTATCACTCCTTTAAAACTCAGTGTTCCTATCCTATTTTTAGTAAAAGTCAATCATAGAGTGAAACATTTGCAACTAAAATTGTAAGGAAAATAACTTTTTAATAATTAAATTTTTACAAATTTCTTTTATAATTTGATATGACATTTTTTAAATAACTTTTTATTTTTTTATATTTTAAAATCACTTAAAATATATTATCTTCAGGTTATAAGAAAAAGGTCAAAATTTAAGTTACAGGAAGAAAATGTCAAAAGTAAAAAAAAAATATGTTCTTTCAAATTTTGAAAAGGTAGAATTAGTACCTCTAGAAGAGAGAGATAAATGGGAATTCGACACATGTTTTGAACTTCTGCTTCGTCTTATTGGCCAACTTTTAGGTTTTCAATGTGAGCAATCTTTTCCCAGTCTTCGGCTTTTGGATTCTGGCAACGCGGTTGGAGCAATGAACAGTCCAAGATTGTAAGAGAAGTGATGGATTTGGGTAGACCTTCCTCTGGTAAGCATTGTAGGTTGGGGCAATCAAAAAGTGTGAGAGAAGAGAGGTGGTAGAGACCTTTGTAGTTCAACTTTCTGAGATTCGGGCATTCACTGATTCTTAGACAAGTAACAGAGTGTGGCACCAAACCTTCATCGGGAAAACACTCCACGTCGACCATGTTAACCCAAAACCTTTCAAGACATGTGTTTGCATCCCAAGTCCCTCTCATGGAGGCAATAAGTTTTGAGCATCGGAAAAGATACACATGTTTTACATTTGACGGCAAACCTCCGCCGTCTGGAAACATCTCCAGCAGTGGACAATCAATTATCCGCAGTTCAACAAGAGATGGAAGCAGGATCTGCATGCGTTTTGGCAACAATTTCAAATTCTTTGCTTCGCGAATTGCAATTTTTAGTAGCCACGGTGCAGATAATCCTTCATCGGGAAATGATTCAAATAGAGGACAATCATAGATTGATATTTCCTTGAGATGATCATGAGCGTGCTCCTGTGAAATTCTTCGTAGGTTTTGGCACTCTTTCAGATGAAGTAAACGGAGCTTCGGAAAGAATTTTAGTTGAAAGGTTGTAAGAGAGTCGCAACCATTATCAATTGTCACTTCTTCAAGGAAATCACAATGGGTAAGAGGAATATTCACAAGTGGGCATGAATCAATACTCAAGAGTTGAAGTGAAGATGTGACCATGCTGTTTAAGCTGATCACGAGCTTATCACAATAATGAATATTTAGTTTCTTTAAATGCAAAAAATTCTCTGGCAGACCTTTCAACTTGCGACATTTATCGATAGAAAGATGTTGAAGTCGTGGAAAAGAAGTAGTTTTACATTCCCATTCTTCCCATTCCTCCATGTTGTAAAATACCAATATTTCCAAGGAAGAGAACGAAGAAGAGTTGCTCCCACAAAATTCATCACCAATGCTCACTATTCCGTCAAACCCTCTGATCACAAGGGTCTTCAGAGATGACAGTAGTCCAAATGGAGGCAGACATAGACAATATTTACAGTCCTCCAACAGTAAGAACACCAAATTTGATAACGAATTATCAAATACCCAACTTGGAAATTGTGTACCACAATAGCTAATGATTGACAAATGCTTCAAGTTTTTGGGAGGTTGTAGATTTTCAAGCACTTTCTTTTCTTTCCTTGCATCATCAGGGATGTGATTCGAATTCCATTTTAACTCCAGCTCCACAAGGTCTTTATTTTTCAAATTTGCTTCTAATGCATCCGAAGGATTCACAATATTTTGCACCTCATTAATTGATAGTTTTTCATGAAGACCGAGTCCTCCTAGTTGCTTAGTACTGGAAGCACTATTTCTATCGACACAAAATGTATTCAATACATGAAGATTCTTTAATTCTCCAAAATGCATTGGCATCTTTGTCACTCTTGTATCTTCAAATTCCAGGCAACGCAATTTGGTGAGTTTATGCAAACTTGAGGGCAATTCCTCAAGAACTGAACAATAGTTCAACTTCAGTATCAATAAGTTATAGAGAAAACATATTGAGTCAGGTAGTTTCTGTATCCAAGTGTATGAAAGGTCTAACGAACGGAGTTGTTTAAGGTCACCAACAGAATCAGGGACCTTTGTAAGCCCAGAATATCCATACAAAGATAAGACGTGTAAAAACTTGAACTTCGAAAACAATTCATCTATCAAAGTCTTGAATTGACAAGGGACACCGACATTGTATGTTTTATTTGTAATCGAAAGAAATGAACGTAGTCTTTTAGCATCAGTTAAATTCCCTAAATCATCAAAATATAGCACATCATCAGATGCAAATGAAAAATGACGGGTTGTTTTGGGTATAAAGTTTCCTTTGTCAAATTTCAACCTGAAACATAAGTCTCCACAAACATATTTTGCTAAATCATTCAGAAGGTCATGCATGACGAATCGCATTTTAAAGCTAGATTGAAGAAAGAAAGACCTCGTTAATAGATCATCAAAATATTGCTCACCAATTTCTTCTACACTTTTTATCTGTGGAGAGTGGTGGAGAAAATCTTCAGCCATCCACAACAAAACTAATTCCTTCTTATGAAACTCATAATCTTTCGGAAATAATGAACAATAAGCAAAGCATCTTTTTAGATGAGAAGGAAGGTGATGATAACTCAATAGTAGAGCAGGGATAATTTCAACTTCTTTTGGTAAGTCCCATATGTCGCTTTCCAATATGCTTTTCCAATCTGACTTTGTGCGAAGAAGACTTCCAATTGTTTTCAAAGCAAGAGGTAATCCTTTGCAATTCTCAACTATCCTTCTACCAATCTCCTTTTTCTCATCATTCAATTCAAGATCATTATCTTTTAGTGCTTGTTTTTCAAAAACTTTCCAACATTCATCCTCCTCTAATTGCTTTAGGTGATGCACTTTAGACCTCATGTTGGAAGCAACTTTCTCGCTACGGGTTGTGACAAGAATTCTACTTCCTAGAGCCCCATAGCTAAGAGGAGTTCGCACAACTTCCCATTCTTCTCGTCTTTCGTTCCAAACATCATCCAAAACAAGAAGAAGTTTCTTTCCTGATATTTTTTCTTTCAATCTGCCATGAACCATTTCTAGGTCTCTGCTATCATCTTTAGATTTAGTGATTGCCTCAAGAATTGTTTTTGTCACTGTAAAAACATCAAAATGATCGGAAACACAAACCCAAGCTCTGATATCAAATTTAGCCTCCATCTGTGGGTCATTGTATACATGTTGGGCGATTGTGGTCTTACCCAACCCACCCATGCCCACAATGGAAAGTATTGATGGATGGTTCCCACTTTCAGATGTGAGCCAATTAAAGATAATTTCTTTGTCTGCATCTCTGCCATAAATAACACTTTCAACCACCAAAGAAGTTGACGGCAATTTGTGTGACACTTTACTAGCTGATCCATCACCAGGATAAGTACTTTCTTTCAAACCAAGAGGACCCTTTTGCTTTGCAAGATATTCTAGTTTTTCTAGGACTTCTTTCATCCCTGATTCAATTTTCTTGTTAAACGAACTGAAAGTAGAGTTGAAGAAATTTGATACCTTGTAAGAAAAGGTTTGAGGTTGGGATTCAGCTTCCACTTGGCATCTGGTGAGTTCATAATCTATTTCCTCCAAGAGATCCTCTGCATCAAAGACAGCCTCTTTGACAGAAAAAAGCCACGCTTTCACGTGTGGATGTGTGAACTGTTTATGCTCTGCATCATCAGCGAGAGCATTGATGGAGTGCAACATGATTTTCAAATTGTCGAGCAGCTTCTCATCAAGTTTTCTTCCACGAAAGAAGTCTACAAATTGAGGAGAAGCTAGCCTGTCGAATGCAACCCGAAGAAAAGCCGAAAGAAGAGCACCACCAACGAGTTCTGCTGCCATGGTAAGGAAAGGAAGTGAATGATTAACGAAAGTTTGTGATTTCAAGTGCAGTTTACGATCCACAATGATTCAGTGCGGGGATGATATATAATACTCATGAAATGAGTTGGCTTTTTTACGACGAAGAGTTGACTTTAACGATAGTGGAACATCGTTTTCTTTTGAAGTTGTCAATCATCCACTATTTGTATTTATCAAATATTTAAAAAAAAATGTTTTAAGGTATTCCAAAACTTTAGAAGTGCGATACCAAATATTTATATTTTATCAAAGTTTCTCCTCCTCTCATATATACCAGATACATGACATTTGGTAAAACTAGAAAAAATGTCATTAACATAATTCAGTAACATTTTGTTAAATATATATATTTTTGTCAAGAATGACTTTCAGTAATATTTTTACATATTAATAAAAACTTACTTCTTGATCCAATTTTCTTGTTAAATCAACTGAAACTAGTTTGATCGAGCAATATAGAGTAAAGAGAGCAAGTTAGTTAGTGAACGAGTGGGAAGGAGTGATTTTAGAATAACTGTAGAGAGAAACTCTCACTCACAAACTGCCATCTCACCAAAATAGTTAGCATTTGCTTGTGTATATATAGCCATCTGTGACACTATCTTTCTCAAGCAACCATCTTCTTTCTCTCTTTAGCTTAACAACAACAACAACATGGGAGGTCTCGAAGATATCAAAAAAGAGACAGTGGATCTGGAACGGATTCCTGTCGATGAAGTCTTCCGCGAACTGAATTGTACGAAGGAAGGCCTCACCATTGAGGAAGGCGAAAAGAGGTTGCAAGTTTTTGGACCAAACAAGTTGGAAGAAAAGGAGGAAAGCAAAATCCTTAAGTTCTTGGGGTTTATGTGGAACCCTCTCTCATGGGTGATGGAAGCCGCAGCCATCATGGCCATTGGATTGGCAAACGGAGGGGGTGAGCCCCCGGATTGGGAAGACTTTGTCGGAATCGTGGTGTTGCTGGTTATCAACTCCACCATCAGTTTCATCGAAGAAAACAATGCCGGCAACGCCGCCGCCGCACTCATGGCAGGCCTTGCTCCCAAAGCCAAGGTTCTGAGAGACGGGAAATGGTCTGAAGTGGAGGCTTGCATTCTGGTACCGGGAGATATAATCAGCGTCAAACTGGGAGACATCATCCCCGCCGATGCTCGTCTCTTGGAAGGTGATTCCCTCAAGATTGATCAATCTGCACTCACCGGTGAGTCATTGCCTGTTACCAGGAGCCCCGGCGATGAAGTCTTCTCCGGGTCGACGGTGAAGCAGGGAGAGATTGAAGCAGTTGTGATCGCCACCGGGGTTCATACCTTCTTCGGTAAGGCTGCACACCTGGTCGACAGCACCAACCAAGTCGGGCATTTCCAGAAGGTGTTGACGGCGATTGGAAATTTCTGCATCTGCTCCATTGCTGTGGGGATGATCATTGAAATTGTGGTGATGTATCCAATCCAGCACCGCAAGTACAGGAGTGGAATCAACAACCTCTTGGTCCTTCTCATCGGAGGGATTCCCATTGCCATGCCTACAGTGTTGTCAGTAACAATGGCGATCGGTTCCCACAGGCTCTCCGAGCAAGGTGCCATCACCAAGAGGATGACGGCCATTGAGGAGATGGCTGGGATGGATGTTCTGTGCAGTGACAAGACCGGCACTCTCACACTCAACAAGCTTACAGTGGACAAGTCTTTGATTGAGGTTTTCTCACGTGATGCCGACAAGGATACAGTGATTTTGCTTGGAGCTAGAGCCTCCAGAATTGAAAACCAGGATGCTATTGATACTTGCATTGTTGGAATGTTGGGTGATCCAAAAGAGGCAAGAGATGGCATCACAGAGGTGCATTTTCTGCCCTTTAACCCAGTGGACAAGCGCACAGCCATAACATACATTGACAGTGAAGGTAAGTGGTGCAGAGTGAGCAAAGGTGCACCGGAACAGATTATCGAGCTCTGCAACCTCCGGGAAGACGTGAAGAAGAAGGCTTTGGGGATCATCGGTAAATTCGCCGATCGCGGTCTTCGCTCGCTTGCTGTGTGCAAACAAGAGGTGCCTGAGAAGACAAAGGAGAGTCCCGGAGGACCATGGCAGTTCGTGGGTCTGTTGCCACTTTTTGACCCACCAAGGCATGACAGTGCCGAGACCATAAGGCGCGCGCTCCATCTCGGAGTTAACGTTAAGATGATCACCGGCGATCAGCTAGCCATCGGCAAGGAAACTGGTCGCAGACTTGGCATGGGAAGCAACATGTATCCTTCTTCATCACTCCTGGGTCAGCATAAGGATGAGTCCATCGCTGCACTTCCCATTGATGAACTCATTGAGAAAGCTGATGGCTTTGCCGGTGTCTTCCCCGAGCACAAGTACGAGATTGTGAAGAGACTCCAGGAGAGGAAACACATTTGTGGGATGACAGGAGATGGCGTGAACGATGCTCCTGCACTCAAAAAAGCAGATATTGGTATCGCTGTTGCTGATGCAACCGACGCAGCTCGAAGTGCATCCGACATAGTTCTCACCGAGCCTGGTTTGAGTGTGATCGTGAGTGCCGTGTTGACAAGCAGAGCCATCTTCCAAAGGATGAAGAACTACACCATATATGCTGTTTCCATCACCATCAGAGTGGTGTTAGGCTTCTTGCTCCTTGCTCTCATCTGGAAGTTTGATTTCTCACCCTTCATGGTTTTGATCATTGCCATTCTCAACGATGGCACCATCATGACCATTTCCAAGGACAGGGTCCAGCCATCTCCACTTCCAGATTCATGGAAGTTGAGAGAGATTTTCATCACCGGCATTGTTCTCGGTGCCTACCTAGCTGTCATGACTGTTGTATTCTTCTGGGCTGCATATGCATCTGACTTTTTCACAGAAAAATTCGGAGTGAGATCCATCAGGGAAAACCACGGCGAGCTCACGGCGGCTATTTATCTTCAGGTGAGCATTGTGAGTCAGGCACTCATTTTTGTGACACGGTCGAGGAGCTGGTCTTACGTTGAACGCCCCGGTGTGCTTCTTGTCGTTGCTTTTCTTATAGCACAGCTCATTGCGACGGTCATAGCAGTGTATGCAGACTGGGAATTTGCGAAGATTAAAGGCATTGGATGGGGTTGGGCTGGTGTGATTTGGCTCTACAGCATCATCACCTATATTCCAATGGATATTCTCAAGTTCATCATCCGATACAGTTTAACCGGAAAGGCTTGGAACAATATCACTGAGAATAGGGTTGCTTTCACCTCAAAGAACGATTATGGAAAGGGAGAAAGAGAAGCGCAGTGGGCTGCAGCTCAACGTACATTGCATGGCTTGAATCCACCTCAAGCTGTTCATGATATGTTGAATGAGAGAAACAACTACAGGGAGCTGTCTGAGCTTGCAGAACAGGCCAAGAAGCGTGCCGAAGTTGCCAGGCTCAGGGAGCTTCACACCCTGAAGGGTCATGTTGAGTCTGTTGTGAAGCTCAAAGGCCTTGACATCGAGGCAATCCAGCAGCACTACACACTATGATGCACGACTTCGATGGTGGGATTGCATCCAATAACGGTCCAATAACGGGTAGAACAATAGATCGACAATCATCAAATTTTGTTAGAATAGACTATAACTGAGAGCGAAAAATCTGTCCGGAGAGAGTTTTGAGGGCCTGGTATAACAATAATTGTTGTCTTTCTGATAAGAAAGATGTTCATTGTTGTAATCCCTGAATGCATTTTTGACAATAAGGTGAAATAAATTAATGATCCTTGATTCTACAGTTGAAATTTGAAATCATTTTTTAATGTCTTTATGAATTAGCAAGCAAACAAAAAATCTCACTGACGATTGAAGATAGTTTTAAATGTGAAGAGGTTTCACACTTATTTACATTCAGGAACTTATCTGTGGAATGATTCAAATAAAAATTACATCAAAAGAAAAAACCTCAGGAAAGACTCAATCTTTTCTCTTCAAGTTCTTCTAATTGTTTGGTTGTGTAAACAACAGAAGTGTTTCGTTCTTCTTGGTTTGTTTTTCTGAACCTCTAGTGCTGTTGAAGCTTATTTACAGCTTCCTGGATTTCCCTTTGTCTCTTTTGGAGGTTTTCAATCTCAGACTTACTGGTTGAGATGTTGGTGTCAAACTGATGAACTTTCAGTTTAGAAAAGTAGAGAGAATCGTAATAAAAAGATATGCTGAATTAAGAAAATATTGAAGGACATATATTAAAAACTTTTAGCCATCTTATATGAACTCTATAAATTCAAGAAAACTTCTTCTATGTATTTGATTTACTACTTTTGATTTTTAAATTCTAAAAATTTTGGATTTTGTTAATATTCGTTGTGTTTTTTGGAGCGAGTTTCATTTTTTTAATTAGAAATAAGATGTGTGAAAGTTACCTAGATAAAATTCTTGCTAAAAAAGGACCAGATTTATAAGTTTTTCTGTTGTGACTCACTTCTCTTCGAACACTTTTCATTAGAGTCTATTTGATAAACTTTCATATTTTTTACTTTTAATGAAGAAAATGTTTCTCGAAAAAAAGTTTATATTTTCAAATGTTTTCGGATATTTTAAATAATTTGTGAATTTGTTTTCAAGATTGATGTTTTATGTTGAATTTTTAGCTTTTCCTTACCTTTGTAGTTTCCACTTGTGACAATCATATCTTATACAGAAACATATGATCGTATAGGTGTAAAGAAAGATGCACAACAACGAGGAGTTAGAGTTGAACAAGACCAGATGCTTGGACAGTCTTATAAAGATTTTATTATTATTTATTTTCAGTTTTATCAAATTACATTTTACCCGGATGTAATACATGAACCTTTCTTTTTTATTTGTGATTTAAATAAAGTGAGACAATATTTTTATAGTAATTATAAGAGATAGAATTATTCGTGTAGCTATGCACCATAGGAAACCCAAAAAAAGTTTAGTGTTACAAACCATGTGAAAACTCTTAAGAAATCAAAACACCATCTTCAATGCATAACCTATAGGTATTGAGTAAGGGTGGGCAAAACATCCAATTTTTATGATCCAATCCATTTTTTCTATGATCTAATCCATTTAATATCCATTCTATTAAAAATTCAATCCATTTAAAATCCATTTTATTGGATCTGGATATCAATCTAATCTACATTTTATATATTTTATGGATTGGATATCTATTCTCGAAATCTAGATTTTCAAAATGGATAATCCAAAATATCCAATCCAAATTTTCACTTTATATTTTTTGTTAGGTTAGGCTAAAGGTTGAGACAGA
>Ga0214545_1005428_pt1 | contig 23038 bp, 9 predicted proteins | sample CNSS4metaG_FD_160064 | JGI IMG/M metagenome (GOLD analysis project Ga0214545, IMG submission 160064) | Root nodule microbial communities from cowpea collected in UCLA plant growth center, Los Angeles, California, USA - CNSS4 | ecosystem: Host-associated > Plants > Roots > Nodule | place: USA...
TAGAACATGGGTACGGGTATGGGTACGAGATTATACCCGTTACCCGGTGGGGATGGGGATGGGAAAAAAGTTTGATACCCGTTGGGTTTGGGTATGGGGATGGGGATGAATTTTTTATGCGGGGATGTGTATGGGATAGTGAAACCCGTCCCCGCCTCGCCCCGTTGCCATCCCTAACCGTGAGTCAAATTGATTTGCTTTGACACTTAAATTTCACTGTTGAAATTAATTTAATTAAACACCTTTTATTACTATCAATTTCAAGATTATATTAATATCTACTTTACCAATTACATTATAGTCTCATGTCTTTTATTATGAGTCTCGTAAATTATTTTCGCTCTTAATTATAAGAAAAATAAATAAAGTTTACGTTTATTAAGAAACTAATTAACTGTATTAAATTTTATTAATCTTTTAATATTCCATTTAAAGTATCTTTCTCGTGAAATAAAACATACATATTACTGTATCTAAACTTATATTCAAGTTACATTAACCAATTTCCAATAATTAGGTTCGTTTACTTATTTTATTTTACGAGATATAGAAATGCATTTTTCGAATTATCTTTAGTCATATGATATTTATTGGATTTAAAAACGTGTGAAGTTGATTCTAATGACTAAAAATATCCAAATGCTTTAGAAGAGTTAATAATAAATAATAAAACGCTCCCCTCTTTTAAAATGGATAATATAGCTTATTTTAGAAATTATTTTCCAATAAAATGATAAATCTTTTATATCAATGTTGTCAAAAAAACAAATTGTCTTCGTTCATAAAATTAAATATAAAATACAACATACACATGTAAAATTATTCCCATGAAAACACGTAGAGATAGAAAATAACTCTTCAGAAATATATTTTAAGAATTTGAATTATGCGTAATTCTTCTGTGTTATTCCTCTACTAAGCTTCAGCAGGAACGATAATACCAAAAAATCTATAGAAAATTTTGGACTCATATTTTAGATGATAAAGTAGAGTAATAATCGTGACATTAGTATTTTGATACCATTTTTTTTTACTATCATTTAATATTATCTTTTATTACTATTTAAAATTAATTTTTATTAATATTATTTTACCCTTATATAAATTGTCAAGTGTCAAACAACATTTTCTCGATCATTAATTATTACAATTCTGACTAATTTTATATGTTATCAGAAGAGTCAAACTTAAATTAGTTGTTTTATTTGATTTTATTTTATGCTAAATTACATTTGACCCCTCCTTTGTCAAGAATTTATTTGGGAAGGAGTAGCAGTGTATAAAGATCTAAGCTGTCTGGTTATGAGTTTGCTGCTATGGATAACCTGCTGAAGTTCTGCATCACTTGACCACCATTGTTCCAACCCATGAGCCTCAACAAACCTCTGTTTCTCCTTAGACACAACAAACACCTTCGCTGCAACTTCTCCCTTCGTGCTTCCCACACTCACCTTTCTGCCACCACCATCATTGTAGTAGCAACATATATAATCACCATTGTTAACATACAAATAAGGAACCCATTTTGCCAAACCAGAACCACATGCTTGACCCATCTTACTCTTCAATCCTGCACCAGAAGCCATTGTGTCTGCATCACTGATTTGAGCTTCACTGCTACTACCATAAGGAAGCATGGATTTAAGTCTATTCCACACAAACTCAGCTTTTTCTCCAATAGTTTTGAAACTCATGGCTAGTGAAACAGAAGGTGGATTGAACAAATGTGCCTCCACAAAAATCCCTTCTTTTGCTAGTTCCTTCCCAACTTGAAGAGCAAAACCTGCTCCTAAAGAATGTCCTGCAATGCATACATTGTTGCTTCCATATTTACCACAAATCAATTTCAGTATCTCCAGAGCTGCATTATACCTCACAGAACCCTTCAAGCTTTCCCAAGCAAGAAAACGTAGGTCATCTTCAATGTCTCTTCTCATTGTAGGGCTTTTCAGTAATGTTCCTCTCAGTGCCAAGACTGCTCTTGGGGCACCACTTGGTCTCATTGGTATCAGCTCAGACAGTGCAGCAGATCTGTCCCATTCAAGAATCGCACCAAAAATGGATCCATCTCTTGCATCGATCAGTGTTTGTTTGAGCTTGTACTTGAAGGGAATCCACCAATTTGGAGCAAGACTATTTCCCTGTGTTCTCTTCTCTTGCCTATCAAGTTCCAGCAAATACACTGCCTGTATAAAGCATGCAATCACAGTTTTCTTGTAATTTGCATCCTTCCTGCATTGCGTTAACAATATCAGCATTCGTGTATGTTTCAAAAGAATGTGAATGAAACTTCAACTATGCAACCTTTCCTTCAAATTTGACTAGTTGCTTGAGTTAACGCCCACAATAATGGATCCATGTTATAGACCAAAACTTAAGATGACTTGGTTAAAAAAAAAAAAAAAAAAGCTTCGAAGGGTGTGTTTGGACTTGTGTCAGAAGTCACTTTAATGCAGAATCTGCAGAGTATGAGTGTGTGGTTCAATGTGCTGTTTTTCCTCTTTCCGATGTTGTTTCAGACACCCCACTAAAGCAATCCAAGCAGTAGGAGTTATTTTAATTTTAACAAAATACACTGCAAAACTTTGAATGCCTTTTTTGGTTCTGTGGTGTGCATGTTTGATTTGGGAACGAAATATTATATTTATGAGAAGTGATTACTGTGATTTTCTTAGATGTCCCTTTCAGAAAGCGGATACATTAAGCTATTATTTTTCTGAAACAAGCCTGGATTAAACCAAGGTACGGCAAATTAAGCTAATTCATAACGCCAGGTGAAAACTAGTTCAATCTCTACCCAAGCAAAATCTCAGTAGAAAATGATAAAAATGATAATACTATATTAAGCCCTCAAAATTCTTTCCCAAATGCTTAAAAAATGTAACTAAGAAATCGGGTATCGTGGTGAAGATTACAACAAACAGATACTACTGAACAAAAAGTTATAACTTGGAAATGGAAAAAATGGCAGTCCTTGATTAACAACAGCGCGCAAAGAGAGCCACAAAAGTATATATCATTTAACCACTGCAGATTAGGAAAATCAATAATTTCTATCTTTTAGGTCTTGGAAATCCAAACAGCCAATTTCTATTTCAATACGATATATAAAATCAGTCGATAAATTATGCTATATTTTCATGTCGTGATGATTGCTTCAATAATCAGAAACCGAAAAGTAAAAAACTTTGGAAACCCACTTGGTAAAAAGTTCACAACTTCACACCGGCATGATCCAACCCAGTGTTCTAACATTTTAAAAATCGATCAGCAAACAAAGACATTACACAGTAGAAACCACGCACACAGTGGCAAATTCAAAAAATTTCAAGATGAAAGCCAAGGGATGAAGAATGAGCAAATGCAAGAAGCGAAATTGAAGTGAGAATTGAAATGGGTAATTACCAACTTGAAACAATAAGGTCCCTCCAATTGAGGGAAGTGAAATTGCGAGGGCCAGAGACATGAAAGGCATACGGGTGAGATTCAGAAGGAAGAACCTGCTTGGCCATTAACGTAGTAGACAACAGCAGAAACCTTAATGGTTTCTTAAATATTGTTGTCTGCGTTGTTGCATGGTGAGGGAGAAAGTGACGGTGTGTGCATCTTCTTAAAGAAAAAGGTACCAACTTGCCCAAACCAACGTTCAATGGTTGGTTTCGGTGACGCGTCTGAAATATTTGGGTCCACGTGCACTTCTAAACTACGATAACCAGCTTTTGCTTCAGTTAACGTGGAAATTGAAGTATTCACTCTCAGAACACACGAATATAATATAGTTACTTTATGTATGCCAGAGGAAACACGCTTTAGGGTTCCATTTCTTTTAAATTTAAACAATAATACAATTTTCAGATGTATATAATTCTAAAAAATATTCAAAATAAAATAAAATATTGTTTTCACTTAAAAAATAAGAAACAATGTCCAAATTTTCACTTAAAAAGTAGAGAACCATACATGTAGCTGAGGAACGAAGATTAATGTAAATTCCTTTTAATTATTAAACGAAACTAAAGGAAATGTCACGTAAACGATAATGTAGTAGTGTAGTTTTGGGGTCCTTAATCCAATCCTACAACCTGGATACACCATAATGCCAACGGAAACCAGATACAAGTCTAACAAAAAGTGTAGAGTAGAAATGTGTAAAGCGATACATGGGCCATAACCCTAAAGAAATCATGAATAAGATAAATCCAGCCCAAAAGGCTAAGCAGTGAAATCACCATTTCCTTGCTGACCACGAGAACCTCGCCCATCTGCTCCCATCAATCATATTAATGATCATCGCAAGAAAGAAGAACCACATACAAGACAACCATACAACAAACAGGGTAAGCTAGAGCCAACAATATTTTCATCATACAATCAAATATACTTTCACCATCCAATATTCATACAACAACCAAGCATGTTATGACTCTTCAATCAATACACTACGACTCGACTCGACTCATCCGGATACGTATAACTTGGTCGGATTCAGCGGATGCCCGCATTTGTGGTGGATACCTCTGCTCACCCCCGAGTTGCTCACCCCCAAGCTATGTGTTACAAGTGTTACGATGAATCAATTTTCCCTCACCACAAGGTTAGCCCTTAATGAATTTCGAGCCTCCTGCTACTCTCACCACAGGAGTCAGTCCGCTCTAGGTGAGACTAACTGACCCCTTAGAGTGTCAGGATGAAACCTTACCTTGAATCCTTACCTAGTTATACAAATGGGGCACCACCATGGACACCCACTACCAGGGGCCATGGAATTACATCCCGACCACTGAAGCGCGACCCTGAAAGTCTTACCTAGAGACCCCAGGGAATTATGCACTGACACAGACAAGATACGATCATACAGTCAAATAATATTCACCATGCAAGGGTACATTCATTATGTCAACCTTTAAAGTCGTTACCTTTCACATTTCCAGGTCCAACCCATTCCAACTCATCATAATCCATTCATGTACATAGAATCTAACTCATCTCATTTTCATGCTACTTTAGTAATACCAATCTCATTTAGTTCACATGCCAAAACTCATACCAAACCCATCATTTAAATTTCATGAATCATGCTACGTATACATCATGCTCCATTATATACATGTCCCGCATCATAACATTCATATCCACCCAAAACAGATCATCCAGAAATAAACAAACATATCAACACAGCACTGTCTCGCCCAGCACCTCGCTCAGGCTGAGGGGTCTCGCTCAGACGAGACGTGTTCGCTCAGGCGAGCTCCCCCTTTGCCTAGGCGAGGGCTCGAGAAAGGGAGCAGAAGCACTCGCGGGATCTCGCTTAGGCGAGACCCCTCTTGCTTGGGCGAGATGCTCGCTCGCTCAAAAGCGGAGCTGGTCGCCTGGGCGACCTTTCGCGCAAAAGTCCTGGGCGAGCTCCCTGTTCATCTCGCCTAGGCGAGACTGGCTTGCTTGGACGAGATTAATAAGTCTCGCCACTGTTTTCCTGGAACAGTCGCACCCACCAGTCCACAACAACACATCAAGCCATTGCACACATTCAGAACATCAAACCAACTAAGGACTCTCAGCACGAAAGCAAAACAGCAGCAAAAACAAAGTACACGAGTGGGTTCTAGCTTTCCTACCTGGAAACAGAGCCAACCGAAGCCTTGACGACACGACACGAGCACTGCAGCCCTCGGAACGCACTAAAGAGCTGAAAAAACAGGAGGTACATGGGACAAGGGCGGATTAATACGAACCCTAACTGTGAAAATATAAAGGAAAGCATTGGAACTCATACGATCTAGAAAAGGGGCACTTACGTGGAGTAGGAACTGGTTCTGAGCTAGTTCGAGAAAGCTTGGAGAGAAACCCTAACAGAATGTCCTGTGAGAGCAAGGGGTGACGGCTGATTTTCTGAAAGTGAATGAAAAATGTGGAATTAGGACAACACGAAGGGTTCTTATATCATGGACCAGCCTTTAGGCCCACTGCTGCAGGACGTGGCAGAAATAATTGGGCATTACAATTAACTATATATGTTTTGTTAAAAAAATGAATACATCTCATTATTGTTAATTAATATAAACTGTGTTAGTTTAAAGTTAAATAAAAAAAAACTTAGATCAAGAGTAATTCATTCCACGTTTAAAAAAGATATAATGAAATAGATATAGTCGTTTTCTTTACTTATTAAAGTATTTGCGTTTTGAATTAAATTATGTAAAAGCTTTTCAGTGGAATTGGAACTTATTCTCCTCCAAATCAACACTGCATGATTTGTATTCTATCAAAAGTTCTTTCATTATTTTTCTGTATTTTAAAAAATGAAATTTTAAAGTGAATTGTTTAATTGTAAGTTGAAAAAAAAAAAAAAGTTGTGGAACCAACAAGTTGATAGAATACATACCACTGCTTTATTTCAGTGGAATTAGAACTTATTCTCTGCCAATATACCATTCTATTGTTTTAATTTGTTGTTGTATTGTACAAAAATAATAATAATTTTATAAGTGATTAATTAAATAAGTAGATAAATTGCTTAAAAATTAATAATGATGATTGGGCTTGCAAAATGTTTGAGAATAAATAATTACAAAATTAAAGAATTAGAAAAGGTATCAATTAAAGTGATTTCTTAGAAAAAATGAAATGATATCTGGTTGTTCCAAGGAAATTTTATTGGGTAATTTATTTTTATTTGTTTTTTAATATGATTTTCTTTAAAAAAAGTTATTCGATATTTAACTATAGGTGTCTTCTCAACCCAAAAACCACCTTGTAGAAGTAGAAAAGAAAAAACAATTTATATCAATAATGAAAACATCTAAAATTTCACACACAATTAACTGGAACTATCACCTTAAGAATAATTATGCTTTCGAGTTACTATCTATTCCTTTATTTGAATTTAGGTGAAAAAATATTTAAACTATATTTTGGTCTAAATTCCTAAATAATGTTACACTAAATATATATTGTATCAGTGTATAACAAATTAAGTCATAATTCCAGTAGACAAAGACTTTAGAAACTTGACATGGTGTCCTTATTTAGTCATAGAAAAAAAAGAAAATATTTTTGAACGGTGTGGGATTTGTTGTGGTCCTACATAGAACTAGAATCCTCCACAGATAATATTTGTGGCAGGAAAATGCCGCTTTGGCCACTAAAAATGCAAACCAGAAAATGCAAAGCTGAAACCAAAATCAATGGATCAATGAATGAATGGCATTAGTATCCAACTCAAAAACTCACTGCATGGCCATCAATCTCACTACCACTGCTTCTCTTCACTCAAAGCCTTCATTTCTGACACACAAACATAACAGCCCCATCAAATTCTACCACCCTTCTTCTTTTCTCACAACATGTGCTCAAACACAAGGAACTGACACTGGAATCTCACAGCAAGATGCTTCTGCTGGAACTGGTATATATGCTAACAATTCCTACCCTCTATTTTTTTTTATGTATATATTCACTCTTTGAATTCAAATATGGGCTTAAGGAGATAGCCATGGATTTCCATATTAGTTTTTTTTTTATTTTTTTTTTTTTTTTTTTATGTTTGTTTAAACATATCAAAGGAATTTATGCTTTCTTGGATGGTTGGCACTCCACTAATATTCAGAAAAGTAAGAAGTTATGGCAGCTCTATTTTAATATTTGCTGCATCCACGTGGCTACAAGGGGAGAAAGGAGTCTGAACTTTTATTGAATTTGAAATATTTGCAATTTAATTTCTTCACTGTGTGTCAAGTTTTGCTGTAATGTTTTTATCTTAACTGCTGAAATTTCTGTAAAAGTTCTTCTAAATTTTACAATATGCTGTTCTTTTTCATATCTGACTTGGCTTTTGAGGACTTGTGTTGCTAGGATCTTTATCTTCTTCTCGTACCCAGTTGGATCTTTTGGAGCAACTTACATCGACAAGCTCACCAAACACTGGTATTCAAGCTAACACCTTCTGTTTAAATTAGTTGTCTTCTGATCTTGTTGTAATGCCTTTTGTTATCCCTGTTAAAAGGCCCTTTTCTGTTTTTGTTGCTAACTTTTTAGTTTGAATGAATGAAATATGCAGAGAATGTGTTTGTTCTATTGTCATTAATGAAAAAAAAAAAAAAAAAGTCTTTAATAAAACAAGTGAAAGCAAGAGTACAGGTACTTTTTTGAAACCACAAGGTTCAAAGTAATTATCTTGCTGCCACATCAGTAAAATATCAATGGAACTATGAAAAAGCTTAACTTTGATGTTACATTATCCCCCCCCCCTTGTAACCGAATTGTATACAAATTTTGAGTAGAAACAATATCAGTGGTATCACTTAGTACTATTATGAATCACTCCTGAGATGCATGCTTGTGTCATCAGTTATGTGAAAGAATGGAAATTTTATAGCCATGTGTGTTTATTTTCTAATACTTGGTTCTTCTTCTTCTCTTTAATTTTCAAAAAAGGATGACAGATTGAAACATTTCTGGTTTATAGGCTATGAAAGTGATGGTAGCTCTGGAAAAGTTACAATACGAGAACAACTTGCACAGCTGGTTGGAGAAAGGGATGATGATTTCAGCATACCCCTGGGTAAAAACTTGAAGAAAGTGAGTGCAAAGTTCTTGACCATTTCACAAAAGAGAAATATCAGAAGACAAGCTTACCTGAATGAAGTGTCACAAAGGAATGATTCAGTTTTCTTTGCAACCATAGGAGCATTTGTGATTCTTCCACCTTTTATAATACTAGGAATAGCTATATTAACAGGCTATGTACAGCTTTTTCCTTGAAATGTGATACAATTAATATACTTAGTGATACATCAATGTGATATTAACAGAATTTCTCAGCTTAATGTTTTGTCTTTCCCTTTTGGTTAGAAAGTTCTTTGTATTTTGAAATGCTTATAAACACGGACAAACAATGTCCCTAAACATTGGAAAACATCATGGGTAATATATTGTTCTATTTCCATGAAGTATACAAGCGTCAACAATTCAATGTTTGAAAACATAAAACGTCAGAACTGATTGTTAGGAGAACACAACAAAAAATGTATCTCACAAGAAGGTATTACAAACATTTCAATGACTGTGTCTTCTCTGTAGAAAAAGAAACTAACAGAAACATTCATGGAGAGAAATTCACGTCTATCAGTACCCTTATGTGTTTCAAATACTTGCACACATGGCAAAGCATTGAAACATCTTTCTTAGTAAGAATCAGCTTCTTGATAAGTAGGAATCAGTGTTTGTACTCAGTTGTCTTAAACCACTCCTTGGTTTTTAATGTAGACCCATTTTTCTTGAAGAAGGTAGAAAATCACAATCAAACATATCTGAACACTGAAAAGTATTTTCCAAGTTGTTATGCTTTTAGATGTTTTTTCTTGGTAGGCTTGTAAGCCAATAAATACATTCAGGACACCCAATAATGACACTGCAGTTCCCATTATCCAGTGTGCAAAGAACCACACACTTCTTCTTTTGGATCCCCTGTGAAAAACAAGAGAATAATTGTACCTTAATCATCATTCTTTGTAAGCAGAAATTCATATGGTTCTCTACAACTTATGAACATAGAACAAGAAAAATGTTTAAATAAATTCAAAGGACATGAAAAGTGTAACTGCATTGCCTAAGTTTTGTGTTCAGCTAAAGCTAAAAGTAACCTCAGTGGTTCACCTTTGTGGTCGAAAAATGCCAACTAGAACTTGCAGCCACATAATGCCATATAATGCTACCCCTAATCTTTGATGACTATTGTTGAAGGAGTTGTTGAAATTTTTTATGGACATGACAGCTCCTGCAGTAGCAAGAAGTACCGCAAGCTTCTGTTGAACAGAAACACAAACGTGCAAATGATTAATAGAAAGGCAAGTATCAAATGCAAGAAAGCTTTAAAAAGAAACAAAACTAGTTGCTTAATAGTGTACCAAAATTCACTTATGACCATCTTTTAACTTGAGCTAAGACTTGGTTATTGATACAGACAACAGCATAATTGCATAGTTCTTTTCACATGCTCCAATAAAAAAATGACACAAAGAAAGCCTTGAACTTGCAATAACCAAGAAGATTATTTCTTAAAGCTCCTTTCTTGTCTTCAAAGCATTCATTATAGTCCTTTTCAATAAACAAAGATGCAATATGTAGTGACTAACAAGTTAGACAGATAAATTAACTGCAAATTTGGAATCTTGCTATTCTTATCTCCATTCCACCATCATTAAAAGTTAATCAGTGGGACAACTAGCCCTTTTAAACTAAATTGAAACCATAAAATTACATTTTCTTTTCCACTACGAATATGGGCTGTGCAAAGGAAAGGGATAAGAAACCAATAAATTATACAAAAAAATATTGATTTTTGAAATAAAAATGTAACAGGGGTTTAGATACACTTTCCTGCAGAACTGCATGAACATAGAATATGATTCTAAGCCTTCTTCGGTTCCCCTCTCTGTTTGACAGTCTAATGACTAGTATACCAACAGGCAGCAAGAACGCCATTGAAGCCCACAAGAGAAGCCCATGTAATGTGATCTCGAACTGAAGTCTAGGACTCATCTTCACACATGAATCAGTCACAAAACAAAAAGTAGCTTCACAAACAAAACATCTTATTCATGAAATAGAGGTTTATAGGGATAGCAATGCAGACAGGAGTTAGAGTAAACAAAATGATGTTGCCAACTTATTTGAACAAAATTAAGAACAATACAACGTAGGAGCGAAATATACCTTGGTGCTATGGTCTTTTCTGCTTGAATGTCTGCCTCTAACTTTCTTGTGCTCTTCAGATGCGCTAACAATGAGAAACATGACAAAAACAATGCTTACTTGAAAGAGGAAAGCACCGAGCTGTTGCTGAACTCCCATTCCTCCTTCTTTTGATGACCAACCAACTCAATCTCCAATGCTAGTGAAGAAGACTTAACATCAGAAAAACTGTGTCATTCTGAAATTTGTATGTGTTTCTCCTCATAACATAACTCTATGCGTGTGTATTTGTTTGAGAAATATTCATGGCACTCTTACCTTTCTTCTCAGCTAGCACAGCGAAACAGTTTTGTCCAAATCAGGATAGATAAAGTTTTAACCTTCATAATAGTTATACATTCCAGCATAATAAAGTGAGACTCTTTGAATATAATAGGCTAATAGCAGTGGTTGTTGCATGAAAAATGATGGTTATGAAAGTGGGGTGTGTGGGGATACATAATGAAGTAAGATTTCAAAGTAGTGGTTGTGGGGTTAACTTTTCACATGGTTTTTTGAGTTTATGGTGGAGAATGTGGAGTTTCAGAAAAAGGAGAAGAAAAAAAGCGTGTCAGATTTTGATGGAGAGTTCTGATAGAGAAAGTGGGTCGTTAGACTTCCCTAGTGAACACTACCTTCTGTTTCCCAGTGTTCAACACACGTTATCATGACATGTCTGAGAAAAACATTCTCGTTCTCAAATCAAATGCTTAAGCAGAATAATATCATAACATGTCTTGTTCCTTTCATGCAACTTGTTAAGGTTTTTCCATAATTTTTAACCACCAATATCCATCCTATACATTGGACCAGCTCATGATAAAACAAAACTAATTGCGGTATCCAAAATCTCATTTGTAAAATTAGTATTTTAGATTGCGCAATCTCAAATTTAAATTTTATTTCATATTGTACTACTTAAACGTATTGTAAAATTTTGTATTATTAATTATACAATCAAGAATGTATCATAAAATTAGCCTTTCAAATTATATAATAAAATCAGTATGTAAATTTTACATTTTGATTTGTATATGTTTTGGAATGTCCAATCTAAAATACTATTTTTATATTCTAAATTATAGACGTTAGCATAATACAAAAATATTGAAAAATCACACGATCCAAAACTTAAACTGAAAAACGTAAAACACCTTTTTATTTATTTTATTAAGAATATAATTGATATTTAAGAGACTATGGGTGTCAAAAAAACACATGGGGTGTAGAAAGCAATGACCCCAATTTGCATCGGAATCATTTTGAAAATTCTAGTTTTAAACTCTATTCAAATTAGGTTATTGCTTACTGTATCCTCACAATTAGTAACTTGTACCACTTAGGAAAGAAGAAGAAGAAGAAAGACTTGAGAGCATGTGATACATTGGTTTTATTAGATAAAGTAGTTATTGTTTAAATACATAACTTTTATATTATATAAATAATGTTTTTGTAGTTTTTTATATTTGTTTTATTAGTTAGAGTAGTTATTATTTAAATATATAATTTTTGTATTATATAAATCGTTCTGATTAACGAAGTATTAATTATATTTTGAAATTTTAGTTTTGATTTCATATGGAGAATTATAAACCTATCTTATATACTTACATGCTTGTTCATGCTTGTCAATGTAATTTTATAATTAGTAGTATGGTTTTACTAATTGGGATCATTACAAAACAAACATGATATAACATCTATACTACTTTTTCGTAAATAATCTTACTCTATTGTAGACATCATTTTGTGATTTTACTTTTGTTACAACAATTGAAAGAAATAAAGATAGTGTGAAAGTGTTTTAATTTTTAGTTTATGGTAGTAAAATTAATTACATAATTTTATTCTTTAATAAATTAAAAAAAATTATTTCATAATAAAAGTAATTAAGAAATTCCTCCTCCTGAAATAATAATTACGTAACATATTATTTTCACAAAATTATATATATATATATATACAATTTATTATTTTAATGTTTTTAATATTATTCTTATGTACTTATATATTTTTTAAACTTATTATTTTAATATAATAAAAATGTAGATAGATATACGTTAAAGGCCATTTTTTTGTTAGTGACTATAAAATAATATTGATATTTTAAGAAGTTACTTATGTATGTGACCAAAATATTCTAAAAAAGTAAAAAGTTTTCCACCCAAAGACTCTTTATATTTTATTTTTGCAAGTATTATAGAAAACATGAAATGAAGCACAAATAATAATAATAATAATAAGGGTTAAATATGTTTTTTATCTCAAGTTTCAGAAAAAATTGGAATTTATTCATCTTCAAATTTTTTGACATATTTAGTTTTTCATCTTTAAAAATGTGAAAATTTAGTCATTTAAACCAAATTTTGTTAAGTTTATCTAACGTTTCAAGCACATTTCATAATAGTATTTGAATTGTTTACACTGTTTGATACAATTTCATTTTAATGTTAACTCAAATATTATCGTAAAATGCGTTTAAACTGTCAAATAAACTTAACAAAATTTAGTAGAAAAGACTAAATCCACATACTTTAAACAATGAATGACTAAATTGATATAAAATTTCAAAAAAGAACTACTTTCAAAATTTACTGAAATTCGAGAGACAAAAATATATTTAACCATAATAATAATAATAATAATAATAATAATATTAATATTAATCTGGGATGGGCGCAAATGAGTCCACGGTCCACACCATCCAACATGGACCAACCATTGCAAACAAACAACGCGCTTTCATCCAACACGTTTCTACAAAAATCAACATATAAATCTTTAAAATAATAACAGGGATACATACAATAAAATACTAGAAATGCCACAAACAAGTAACATAATTATTCATTAAAAATTCCTTCACCTAATTCATGTCTCACTCTACCAATATTCTCAGAGTGAAACACCATCTCCAGTTGAAAATTAATACCCCAGGTTTGAATATGGTCCAAAAACGAATAAACTATAACATGTTGCTTGAAATTTGGAGAAAAAAAATAAAATATATTGTCATAGTCTCAACATTGCTCCGCTCATGGAGACAAGACCAAAATCAAAACTTTAAATATAAGTTTTTCAGTTCATATACTTGTTGCTGATGCAGCTTTCAGATAATAATGAGGAAAAAAAAAGATCAATTACAGTAAGTAGTAGTAGAAATACAGTTCAACAAATGGTTGTAACCCTATGTAGTTTGTTTTTCTTTTTTAATACTTTGTCTTCAGATTATTGGAAAATCACGGCATTAAAAATAATCGCTTCAATCGGAAGCAAACGTTTTTATAATTTTTGTATGGACCAAAACCGTAAACTTTTCATAATGTAATTTTTGTGGACTAAAACTGCAATCCTTCATAATGCACTTTTTTTTGACAAAAACTATAAACTTGTTAATGACACACAATTATCTAAGTCTCTTATACATCCAATAGACCTATTGAGTTGTGGTGACAACTCCAAAACCAACCATTTACTTTTATAATTTTTTTTTACTACTTTTTTCTTCATATTATTAAATGTAAGATTTTGGTGAATATCTGTTTGAGAACCAACTCAAATAACATCTCACGGGCAAAGACAAATCAAATAAAATTGACACATAAGTTGAATTATTCATTACATTACTGTGAGTCCACCAAGGGTAATAATATAGTTGACCTGTTATTTGGTTGCATGCATTTTTTATTTTGTTAAGAAGTTGGCAGTGTACCTAACAAAAAAGCTATTGAATAATACTTTGATGCGACATCTGGGAAGCAACCATGTCCATGTGCCATTATTTATTTAATTTTCATTTTAAAAGAAAAAAAAATGTACAAGATTTAAGAGAAACATTCTACCAGAAAATAGAATAGTAACAGCAAATGCTGCAGCAGCATACAGAACTTGCCATTGCCCGTTAGAAAAAGCTAAGTTTCTATATATTTCTTGTTTATACTATACAAGTACATGAAACAATTATCCTTTGAGAATGTAGAGACAACATCTTATAGAATAGAAAGAACAAAGTATTACAATTAAATGAGACACTCAAAATTGAAGCAGTTAAAATGTGTACAAAAAGCAATATTTGTGTCTGTTATGACCCGGTTTGTGTAATTGTCTGAAGCCTAGTTCTATAATCACTCCTTATTTGTTTCTTTATTTTTGTGTGTATCACCTTCCAATTTTCATCCGAGGGAAAATCCAAAATTCTACCTCCTGACTCACCGTGTTTGCTAGTACGAAACTATACAGGAGCATAGGAAGATCCTACGTTGATCAGAAATAACACGATTTCATATGAAATCGTGTTATTTTTCATTGATCGACGAGGAATCTCCGACACAAATCCAAGAAAATGTTAAACATCATCACACTTCATTGGTGCATACCCAAGTCTGGATTTCTTCGTGTCATATAGTATGTGGAAATTCTGCTGCTGATAGTTTCCGATTATTGAAAGAGCAGAAGGAGAAGTTCCCAAAATAGCCAAGCAAACAATATCAGAATCAATCTGGATAAAGTAATTCTCCACCGGGAAATTCCACACTGCTCCATCAGAAAATAAAATTCCAAAGTCAGGTAGCTCCATCTTGTCAATTCCCGACACATTGTAACATGGCTTTAAAGGAGGAAGACCTTCAATGAGTTCATAGCCCTTAATCTTCTTCACAAAAGCCTCCCTGATAATCTCATAAGCAGGTTCAGCAAAATATGTTAATGTGGTGCCAGAATCAATGATGGTGCCACCAGCACCTTCTGCTGACAAATGCCAAGTCTCCTCAGGTATCTTCAACTCCTCACCATCAACCATTACAGACTTTATCTGGACATAGTAAAATGTGTCAACTGAACCCTCTTTTGCAGCAGCAAAAGAAGTGAAATTTAGATTGGGGTGGCTGAGCAGCTCCTTGTCCTCACCAAAAATCAATTTACTACTCACACTTGCATTGCTATTTCTATCCACAAGACAATAGGAAAATGATTGGCCATAGAGAGATTGCATCTGAGAAGCAAATGACAATGGTCCTCTCCCCAACCCTAGCAAACCAGCAGCACCATGAAAGAGACCTCTATTCCAATGGCCACATCCAAACATCACATTCTCCACATGCTTCAGCTCTGACCCCCCAGAAGGAGTGGTGAGATTAACGGTGAAGGTTTCCAATGCAAAATCCCCAGTTGTGTTTGAACCATCTCCATACCAGTAGAAGTAGGGACAGCTCTGATTCTCACCTTTGCAAGGCCTAGGTGGATCAGGGGATGAAACCAGTTTGCACCGTGGATCATCACAGCTTATATTCCTAAAAGAACTAGAATCTTTGGGGTCATAGTATGCTCCACTTTGCTCAAAACACGCAATGCAAGGAACACATTGGATCCAATTAAGGTCACTACCAGTATCAAGTATCAGAGAGAAATGCTTAGGGGGTGTGCCCACAAACACATCCATGAAGTACTCACCAGAGCCAAGACTCACCCCGGATTCCAAAGTTGCCACAAGCTGCCCGGAAACCCCACTTGCCGGCGAAGCCCCCGGAGCAACCACAGCCTCCGAGGTTTGCTTTGGTTGGTCCTGTGACTTCTGCAGCCTTGAAATTGCGTTTTGATTCTTCTTCTCTATCACCCTTCTGTGAAGGTTTTGAATTCTGATCAAATCCCTTACGGTGGAATCAACCACAGATTGTTTAGGCTCAGCGTCTTCTCTCCCTGACCTGTGTTTTAGGTGGAGTTTCACCAATTGCTTGTGCGGTTTTGGATTTGGAAAAGCCTCACCTTCTTCGTCAGTTTCTTCACCTGATGTCATGGTAGAACTCGAGAGGCTGCAATCAGTGTCCCCGGAAGAAGAAACACCACTGAAGCTTGGATGATCAGGAAACTTTATGGCAGCCATAGAAGATCCATTTTGGTTGTGACGGTGATCGTGATTCCCAGAAAAGGCTTCCACGACACAGGAGCATGTCACAAGGAGAACCACAATGAGAGAAACCTGCAAAACCATGGTATTGATAATAATATCCTCTTTCTTGTACCCAAGGAGCAGAGTTTCTGAGCTGAGCTAGGCCAAGAGGGTGAAAGAAGGAACCGAGTTCACAAGTTTCTCTCACAGGCAAAAATCTTAAAACGAAGGAAGATTAAAGAAGATGATGGGGATATGCAAAAAAAAAAATGTGAACTTGTGTGTTTTGAGGCCAAAACAATGGCTTTGGCAGATGGGAATTGTTTTTGAAGGTGAGAAGAGGAAGAAAGAAGGATTGAAAAACAAAGTGATGCGACTCTGAGCTTTCAATCGTGTGACTTTATCAGTAACAACAATGAGAAAGACTTGGAAGCCTGGTGTGTGTCAAAGGTTGTGTCCAACCACGCGGTTTCATTCACAATAAAGTGTTAGTATTTATTGCCTCTTAAAATGAATTGTAAAGCTTGTATGAATTTTATTTTCCCAAACTATTTATAGTTTTTCAGAAAATAAAGATATCAGACACTTATATTGAAGTCAATGTCTGTCTGATGATAATTTCAAAAGATTTGAAGTTTTGAAATCAATTTTACCGCTTATAGCGTGCATAGCAACAATTTTGAGGCACACGCTACGTGAATTTTCCCAAGCCAGGAACAGTGGAAGAAAAATATGTGTATGATATGATTATTCATTCCATGGGATTTTCTGCTCTGCTTCGTGATTCATTGGATTGTGATTGTGTGACATATATTACTCTTACCTAGCTAAGCTGCCACAACCAAAAGTCAAAGACAGTGAAACAGACATTGGATGAGTGAAACCAAAACTCTGTGGTCGCTGGTCAGAGTTTTGAGTGGGTCTTCTGATCTTGCAAATGAAGGGAACATGGAGAAAGACAAATCCACCTTTGTGACTTAACTAAGGAGAAACAAATGATGAAGGGAGCCCACATAGGAGCTGGAAAGTAGAATAATAATATGAGAGGACTTAAAAAAAAGCGTGTTATTCCGATCCGATCCAAGTCGATTTAGTAGAATCGTTAGGAATAACAATCACGTTTATGAGTATTATCTCTTTTGGAGCGTGGAGCTTTATCATCATTTGTCTATTTTGACTTCGATTCATAAATAATAAAGTATTTAAGATATGTTTGATCTCGATTCTTAATAACATAAAATCTATGTTATTCACTAGAATTACATATTATGTACCCTTTCATCACATTTTTTGTATCTTAAAACAAGCTCAACTACATTAAGTAACATCAAACTATTCTATTCATATAAATATTTTATGTAATATTGTATATGTGTGATAAAATTGTTGATTTTTGTAGCGGCTGTTTTAAAATTAAATTCATAATGCTTTATAATTTGATTACGATACAAACATTTTTACACGTATTGTATGTAAACATTAAATTCATTGACCATATAGATAAAAAGAAAAACTTTAGTTGACGATTCCTATATTACTCTTATATATTTTTTTAGTTTTATATCAATCGTATAGTTCATAGCTTGACTTATCCTTTTTTTGATGCCATTCTTTTTCATTTAACTATTTTATCAAGGGAAAAAATGGAAAATGAATGAAAAACATTATTTGTTAACAATTATTTTGTAGGGGTACATTTAGGACAAGATTTAAAGTAAGAGGCAATATAATAAGAATTATAATATTTTAATGGACAAAAATTACTTAAATGATTTTTTTTAGTAAGGATAGGTTTTTTCTCAAAAAGGTAGTGTGAAAGATCGGTAAACAATTCAACGCTCTATTTCTTTTATCCATCAAATCGTGTAATTTTAAATTATTAAAATATTTAGTCAGAACTTGAAAAAAGAAGTTCGTTTTATGCAACCTGTATTCAACGTATCATTATCTTAACAAGTTATAATTAAGTGTTTAGATTACTCTTCAAGAAAGGAAAAGAAATATAATTAACATATTAATATCATTTAGAAAATCGTTAATCAACGCTCAATTTTAGTACAAAATAGTCTTCTTGCGTATAAAAAACATAAACTTAAATTTGTGATAAGTTTGGATTCAAGATAAGTGAGACTTTTTTATAAAATTTATTATATATAATAATTATGATTTGATGAAGGTGTTAAAAGATTATTATAAAATATCACTTACAAAACTCAACCTTCCAAATATTTGCATTTCAGTTCACAATCAAAATCACAACTTTCTGAAGTGTTAATCCATTCACATATATGGTAAAAACACAAAAGCAAAAGAATATTTAAAGGAGTTTTATATTTATTCAATGAAAAATTCATCATATCAATTGTTTTTTTTTTTTCTCAACTTATCATACAAGATTACTAGATTATCTACATCATACGCATGCGTATTTACACGGCTATTTCAGTACGAAGACTGCGACTAAGAACAGTTTCCACAACCCAACCAAGAAATTCTTCTGAAAATAATATTCAATTAAATCATATGACTGAGTTGTGCATCATTCTTTTGTATATCACATTTTCATAATAATGTTAAGTCTTTACTTAGGTATTCTATGCATAACAAATAAATAGAGATAAAAAATTTTGTAGACACACAAATTTATACGACACATATAAAACAAAAAGAACAATATTAAAAAAAAAGTTTATTACACAAAAAATTATGTGATATGAAAGAAATTAAAAAATATATATGTCGAGACTAAATTTATAAGTGTCCTTTGTTAGAAAATTGAGAATCATATAAATGAATATAGTTGTTGTCGATTTCTTATATGTATATTGAAATTTTGTCTTATTCATATTATATCTTTGTAGTAATTTTCTACTTATTTATCTCGTGCATAGGACTATAAATTATTAGATGGTCCGTTGGCGGCCCGATTGCAAGTGAAACAAAATGTTTGAAGAAATTTCGCTATGATAGGTTATAACATAGCTTTGATACTATGTTAAAAGTGGACTTTAAGCTTAACTCAATCCTACAAAACCGACTTATAAAGTGGAGATTGCACCAACTTATATATTATGAATTAACTTTATCTCTAATCGAAGTGAGACTTAAAAAAAACTCATAAAAAAAGAAGAAAATATATATTCCTATGTTCGTGGAATAATGTGAAAAAGGAAAATGCATGTACTTGATTTTGGTAATGTGCAAAATGTGTTGCTTGAACTATTTGTGAATACCCATAAGTCTCAATCACTAGGCAAATAGTGTAAACAAACACCGAAATCGAAGAGAAATGATAAAGGTTGTTGAAATTTGATGCCAAAATAAATACGTGCACAAGATGAACATCAAATTAGTGTTGTTGTTGGAAATCCACGTATAATAAAAATATGTTAAATTACCATGTTGTGATCTTTCTTCCACGAGATTCTAAGTTTTTTTATGGAACTAACGAAGATGCAAAAACATTAGCAAATTAATTTTCATGGATCGATCTGATCGATGAGCACTAGCATGAGTGGTGGGTTTAAGTAGTGAGACTTTCCGTGAAGAATTAAATAAAATAAACCTAACTATGGTTTGTGGTGCCTTTAGTCAAAACCACGTCGTATTCTACGTCCACACCACCCAACTCAATTACCACCACCCATTTATGTTCATTTATTATAATTATTTCGGTATATTCAATAAGTCTCAAAAATTGTTTAGAAGTCGAGGTCAATCGAAGTTTAAATACTTCAGTCTCTGAGGTACATTCTAAGGACGAAACCGTGACCAAACTCTCTAAAGCGGACAATACTTTGGGAACGCGATGGTTGTTGGACTTGTTCCAGTACACCCAATAAGTCTCAGCGATAGTTGTTCCTAACGATAACTGCCGAATGAACTTGGATCAGAATCGAAATAGTATTTTGGATTAAATTAAAATTTATAAATAGAAAATAATTTTATTATATTAATGAATAATGTTTATATTTGATGTTGATTTTTTATATATAGTCCTTATCAATACTTGTATGGTTCCATTTCTTTCAATGGGAGACTATAGTTTCAACCCACTCTCGTATACGGCACAAGACCCTGAGAACTGACATGTTGAACATCAACTTCAGATTTTGAACTGGAAAGTAATATGCGTAACACTTAACTTATAGCTATTTCGAGGAAAAAGAAATCCACTAAGGAAAGGTTAAGAGGTCATAACTGTGTACTTGGTTTGGTCAACAAAATCAGCGGGTGAGCTGCAGGTGTGAATGCATCTTCCGTTGATATTTTCAACTGATAACGTAAAGGAAACGAAACATTTCTATAAACTTTGCCTTATGTTTTCTTCAAGGCTTCTTTTTATAGTACCAATCCCTTGTTTCAAATTCTATTAAAATTTAATAAATTATTTGTGAAGAAAGAGCTTCTTCCTCAACTGGATCTTATAAAGGTTAAGTTATTTTTAAGAATCCAAACGCTGAGTTTAAGTCTCACATTGATTAGAAACGAACGAGAAAGTAGAGCATTATATAAGACAAAACCCATTGTTTTAAGGTTTTGGGTTGAGAGTGGTGTCATTGCCTTATGTGTTAGGCTCAAGTCGTGTTTGATCTCCTAATGAAACTCCTTCTATAAACCTAACTTGGTTTAATTAGATTTCTGTTTTTATTTTAATTTAGTCTTAATTTTTAAAAAATTATTGTAATTTAGTCATTTTTCATTAAATTTCTTGAAACAGATCAAAGATTTTTCATCAACACCAAATTGATATTTTTAACAAAAATATCAACCAAAAAAAGTTATTAAACCTCATTTTCTTGAAACTTTCCAAATTAAATTTAACACTTTTTTAAAATTTAAATTTAATTGTTTATTCAAGTTTATCGGCTTTTTTATTACACTGCATGCGTTAAGATGAAAAAATAAATAAAATTTGTGAAATTTAATTCGTAAAATTTAAATCTATATAAATATGTTTAAATAAATTATTTCAAATTTAAACTTGTATTTTGAATTTTAAATTAAATTTTAGATTTTTTTTTAACATCTAGAATTAAGGTGCATTTAAGTCGAGCTATGGTGGCTAAGGACCAGGTCAATTTAAGTTGGTCCAGGTTCAAAGTTGAGTTGAGTCAGTCCAACAGGAAAGTCGAGTCAAATTGGCCAAATAAGAGTTGAGATTGAGGTTGAGTCAGGTCTGCTTGATTTGAAGTTCGAGACAAATCAATATCGTTGAAGGTCAAGGAGAGTCAATTCGAACAAAAGGATTGAGCCCAATCATCCTAAACCTAGGTATAATTGAGTAATCACGAACCTATAATTGAGCTGAGTCGGCATGGATCTAAGTTAAGTCGAGTTAGTTGAGAACATGTGGAGTCAAGTTGATTCAAGTAAAGTCGAGTTGGCGAAACCTAAGTAGAACCGAGTCGTCACAACCCAAGTTAAATCAAGTCGATTTGGACGTAAATTGACTAAAATCAACTTTTTTTTTTTTATGTTGGACAACCTAAACCTAAGTCAAATTATAGAATATGAGTTATCTTAGATCTAGGTCAAGCCAGATCACCTCAAACCATGTCTAATATACCTAATAAGATTGGATTGATCTTAATGTGCTTAATTTAATTGATAAAATATATTCAATCTTAATTAAATTTAAATTGGATTAAAAAAAATCTAAATTTGGTTAATCTAATTAAAATTGTTTTAGTTTATATATCAAATTCATTTTATTAAATTTAGACTAAATTTTGAAAAATTAATTCATCAAAAACCAGTTTCTATATTAAGATTTAAGGTTATATATATATATATATATATATATATATATATATATATATATATATATATATATATATATTACGATTTTAATCATAATCTTCTATAATTATTTTTTCTGTGCAATAATGATTCTAATAATTATTTTAATTTCTGTGCTAAGTATTTTTTACTGTAATTTTTTTTCATACATCAGGTGTTTCCACTATAGTAAGATTAATTCTCTCAATACACCTTTTTTTTTTCTTTTTGCATAGAGATGAAATTCTTGAGAGTTTATTCCAAAGAAGTTAAATATATATTATTTAAGCCAATTTCTCAATGTTATTTTCCTTAAACTAATTTGCTTTTTAATATTGTATCCATTATTTTTTTTTTAGGTTAAATTATACTTTTAGTCCCCATTTTCGTAGCAAAATTTGAATTTGGTCCCTCAATTATTTTTTATCTCAATCTGGTCCCTATTTTGGGAAATTTGACCCAATCAAGTCCTTTCCATTAGTGGTAGAGTAACGGTGTTAAATGGGGTACCACATGTCAGCTTCTGGATTTTTTGAATTTTTTTTATTTTTTTTTTGAATTTTTTTATTTATTTTTTATTATTTTTTTAAAAATTTTTTAAAAAATTAAAATTTTACCACGTGTCAAGCGGACATCGTGCCA
>Ga0214545_1005431_pt1 | contig 23018 bp, 10 predicted proteins | sample CNSS4metaG_FD_160064 | JGI IMG/M metagenome (GOLD analysis project Ga0214545, IMG submission 160064) | Root nodule microbial communities from cowpea collected in UCLA plant growth center, Los Angeles, California, USA - CNSS4 | ecosystem: Host-associated > Plants > Roots > Nodule | place: USA...
TCTTGTTTCGGGCTGGATTTGGGTTTACAGGTTTTGGAGCAAAGACGAAGATGGGTGAGGGAGAGCGTTTCCAGCTGGGAACTGTGGGCGCGTTGACTCTTTCAGTGGTTTCATCTGTGTCCATTGTGATTTGCAATAAGGCGCTGATGAGTTCATTGCATTTTATTTTCGGTAAATTCTCTTTCCTCTTGATTGTTGCAAGCTTGTACCCTTGTTTTGTTTTCTATTTTTGCCACCTTTTTTTTCTTTCATTTCTTCTTTTTCTAACCTACTTGTTCCATCAGTGTTTGTGTGATTTCATGCGTGCTATTACAATTGAAGATTCATAATTTTAGCCCTTCCCTTCCTCTTGCCTCTTTTGTTGGAACTTAGAACTTGATCCATTGTACTTGCTGCTACTTCTTGTGACGTAGTCTGCCAGCGATCTAGACTGTGTACTCACCTAGGGTGTGTCTGGTTGGCTGTTTAGGCAGAAGTTTTGTAATGAAAATTACGCCATACTTGCTTCTTTCAACATGAGAATGTGGAAATAGAAATGTTTTTCGTTATCAACTTTGGTTGACAATCATTTTCAACCAACTCAACTGCCCATGCCCTTAGAGAAACTAGAAGTGTTAGTTGGAGATTGGATTTGTCGAATTTTATAATTTTTCATGTTGCCTTTGTATCTAAAATTTAGTTTCCTATATACTATATCCGGGAATTGATATGATCTTTTGGATTGTTGATATCCCTTCTTTTTCTAAATTAAATATTGCCACTTTGGACTTATCTATTGTTGTCTGTATTCACTAGGCATTACCAAGTTAAGTATTTTGTTTTCTTTACTTCTTTTTCTGCAATCTATACAGCTGCTTAGTAATGTGAATAAGATGAGTTGCCTGGTTAAAATTATAATAATTGATTTGGTTTTCTGGAAGTACCTAAACATTAGATATTACTTATCATTATTGTGCATTTTAATGTACCTGTTTTCTGTCCTATTGACAAAGAAGATCAACTTATCTCGTCTGAAATTTGGTGTATGATGATGATTTAGGTTATTTTCATCCATGTGCAAATTTGAGCTTTCATGTTTACACTTCGATGTATTGTCTGAGGTTTACACGATTTTTGAAAGTTGTCCTTTTTGATATGCAGCTACAACTTTGACCAGCTGGCATCTGCTTGTGACATTTTGTTCCCTTCATGTGGCTCTCAAAATGAGATTCTTTGAGCATAAACCTTTTGAGCAGAAAGCTGTAATGGGATTTGGGATTTTAAATGGGATCTCAATTGGACTTTTAAATTTGAGCCTGGGGTTTAATTCTGTTGGCTTCTATCAGGTAGGTTTGTTAAGGTTCTGTTTCTCATTTGATTTTTGTTGACTCTGAACATCCCCGTGATATTCCTTTTCAGATGACTAAGCTGGCCATCATTCCTTGCACTGTACTGTTGGAGACCCTTTTTCTTGGGAAGAGATTCAGGTTCCATTTAACTTCTTGTCAATACTATGATTTTTTTATGTTTGATTGTTGATATATATGTACTCGAAATGTTAGTTATGTAATGGTCAATGAAAAAACTCATTCATATTCGTTTTCAGATCTTCTTTTTGTGTCTTATTTGTTCTCTCTCTCTCTCTCTCTCTCTCTCTCATACATACACACACACACACACACTTACTCAATGTTCTGGCCTCAAGTATGTTTGTATCTAAACCATTTGAGCTTACCTTGCTTTAGTATTTTCAATAAATAAAATTCATTGTTATCTTTTCATTGTTATTGCAGTAAGAGAATTCAATTTGCCCTTACTATCCTCCTTCTGGGTGTCGGGATTGCTACTGTCACAGATTTGCAGCTCAATGCTCTTGGCTCCTTCTTATCTTTTCTTGCAGTGATTACAACTTGTGTTGCTCAGATTGTATCCTTAAGTAATTTCATTTGCATTAACGCGAATTATTTTTGCAATATTTTCTGATCAATTGTGATATATTGAATAGAAGAATATACACTGGGGACTTATTTCTGAATCTTTTCAACTTTGGCATATATTTTTATATACTCTATTTGTTTGACATATTCTGTATTTTCCTTTGTCACTTATAGTGATTATCTTCTGCCCCGAGGTACATGAGGTGGTTGAAGAACTAATCATCATACCCCTAACTTAATTTTTTTTTGGGTTTTCTTGTTTAAATTGTGCAAGGCTTCACATGCAGAGCCTCATTTTTGGCCTGGGAGCTCCTTTTTCCCGTGACTTTGGACAAGTTCATTTTCTTTATCTAGAGGCTGTCATTTATGTTATTCGAAGATAGTTAGGAGTAAAATAGTTAGGAGTAAAATATAAGTTTTTATTGCGCTTGAAAGCTTTGCACAGATGATTGTCTGATTTATTTTCCTGGGATATCATTGTTTTATTTGGTGTCTTGTCCTTAATTAGTTGCTTTTAGATGACAAATACTATCCAAAAGAAGTTCAAGGTTTCTTCCACCCAGCTTCTGTACCAATCATGTCCATATCAAGCAGCAACCCTGTTAATCTGCGGTCCATATCTGGATAAACTTTTAACCAACCAAAATGTATTTGGTTTCAAGTATACAACACAAGTGACGGTAAGAGTTCAATTATTAAACAAGTCTTCCCAAGTTCCAACTCCTTTTTTTTAACGTTTTATCAACTGCTTCTTTCTGCATTGCAGGTTTTCATTATTCTTTCCTGCCTTATCTCCATCTCAGTCAATTTTAGTACATTCCTTGTTATTGGAAAAACATCTCCTGTGACCTATCAGGTTCTTGGACACCTAAAGACATGCCTTGTCTTGGCATTTGGTTATATACTACTCCAAGACCCATTTAGCTGGAGAAACATTCTGGGAATTATGATAGCCATGATGGGGATGATTTTATATTCTTACTATTGCTCACTTGAGAACCAGCAGAAAACTGTCGAAGCTTCATCACAAGCATCCCAGGTTTGTTCGGCCAACTTTGCATGTCTTGGTTTTTATACTTTAACAATCATTTCTAGAAGTACATTCTGTCACTATTTCTTCTTAACTTTTCCAGGCAAGAGAAGGTGAATCTGATCCTCTGATCAATGTGGAAAATGGAAGTGCAGTTGTGAGTGATACAATTGGACAGAGACAGTTGTCCCCTGTATGGAGCAAGAGCAAAGATTAGTATGTTTAATGGGCTTTCGTTATAGCATTGTCAAGAACAGTTATAGTCCTTATAGAGGGTTAACACCCGTGATCCATTTGGAATTAGGATCTGGAATTGCTGCCAAATACATGTCCCTGTCATTTTTTCTCAGTAGCTATAGTCTAATATTTCCTGAACCGTTTGCCGACCAACAATATTAGGGAGGGGAACAAGTACATGGTCATGTCGCAATTCTATTGGCCAACAGATATGCAGTATAGTATCATACATTTTCTGGTGATGTTTTCACATCATGTTACATTATAATTTCATATAGATATCCAAACTTTTTTCTTTGCCTGAATAATGTATAAACGCCTACCGGTTATTATTATTTTTTTATTCAGAGTTTTTTCCGTGTGTTTTAGGTATGTATTGATGGTATTGCTATACCAAAAGTAGTCATTTCTTTCAGTCTTTATTGTATTATTTATTTTTTGAAGCTTAACGACCCCATTATACTGTTCTTGGCTTGAACTTTACTCGTGCCCTTTGTCTTTTCTTTGTATATTGTAATATAAATTGAAACTTATGGTAGCTGTTGATTTTGCTTCCCATTTTGGCTACTTTAATTAAAGGGAGTGACCGATACGGTTACGAGTGAATGAAATGAAGAAGCAGCATCTAATTAAAAAGAAACAAAAGAAAATGCAAACATAATAAGGGTCTAGGAGTAGGAACATCCCTTGCTAAGGACATATTTGGGTAAATACCTGTTTATCTTGTTAATGTAAGGAAATACTTTCACCTTTGTAAAATACTGACATTCAACCTTGATGAAGGTTCATCAAATCTTTTCTGGATCTATTCTGCTCGTAAGATTTCTGTGAAAACCGACTCAATGTCATATAAGCTTCATCAGGACTCGTCAAATATCTTATAAGCTGGAAATTTCGTGATCCATTTTACTGATGCAATCTGAATTTTTCTCTGGTATCAGTCCATATTACAGCTGCAATGGAAGCAAGTATTCACAGCAGTGATGTCCTTGGATTCAGAATCCAAGATGCAACCAATGTTATTGTGCTGTGACTTTTTACATATTCATTGTCTGAGAAGAAAGTAAGCTTTTAAATAAAGTTAAAATTAATTTATATACAGGTTATCAATAAGAAAACATCTAAATCAAACAAGTTTTATTTTTTAATCAGATTGAATGGGGCAAATCATGATAACAAAAGAAGGGTTTTCTGGGAGAGGTAGCTTCACCACAACAGAACTTAACCCTTGAAAGACAATGGAAGTAGCGTAGGTACCTAGAGCATTCTCCTGAACATTATTCTAACTTTTGAATACATTGTAATTGAACTAAGAGGATTTACATTATTTATTTTGAAATGAGAGAATTGTTGAAGCTATTTAACGATTAATTATACTAGTTACATGCTTAACGCGTGACTTGTGTCCTGAAAAAAATAATGGTAGTAAATAAATAGTCGGCAGGTGGTGGTGTGCTGTAACAAGCCCAATGAAACTGGTGTGCAGTTATGCACGCGTGTACACCCTCTAATATTCAATCACTATATTTAGAAATTCTACTAAACACAAATAAGTTTAGTCAATTCAAAAATCAGTTTTAATTAGTAAGTAAGCAATGTTTTATAGGGTGACAAAAAATACACCAATTCAATTATATAAATCGTTTTACGCGATAAATTAATTATATAATATGTATTAAATAGGAGGAACATATGTGTTACTAGCATTTTATGTAGTTGGCATTGGTGACAAAATATTTGATCTATAAATCCATCTACTTGCTGTCACCGAATCTCCTCCACTTAGGTGTGTCGCAGAAGCGTCTCCATATCTTTCCCGATGGCTGCGCGAGCCCTATTGACCAGGAAAACCCTAGCATCGGTGCTCCGCAAAGACGCGAGGCCTCTCGGAGTAGGCGCAGCGGTGGCTACTCATTCCCGCGGTTTGCATGTGTACACGTTACCTGATCTGGAATACGACTATGGCGCACTGGAGCCAGCCATCAGCGGCGAAATCATGCAGCTCCACCACCAGAAGCACCATCAGACTTACATCACCAACTACAACAAGGCTCTTGAGCAGCTCCAAGATGCCGTTGCCAAGGCCGATTCCTCTGCCGTCGTTAAGCTCCAGGCCGCCATCAAGTTCAATGGCGGAGGTCTGCTTCCCTTCTTTTTACGTTTTTCTTCTTTTAATTTTGGTTTATCGAATGATGAATTACGGCAACTCGTGATTTGTTGATTGAATTAATATCGAGTCGTGAATAGGTGATAGTGGATTATTTAGTTTGTTGTGTTGTGGATGATAAGTTAATTGGCCTTTGTTGATGTTATAAGTCTGGTGTAAAATAGAGGCGGGGAGTGCGGATTTGCTTATGGGTCGCTGTGATTATGGTAGTACTTAGTGAAAGTAACATACTGTATTGTATCCTAGGCATTGATGCACAGATGCTTAAAAATACGACCAATCCGTTTGTATCGTACTCGAACGAACACAATTTTTATTTTACTCAAATGCAGTAGTTGTGTAACATGGATCTTTGAGTGCTTGTGTGTGTTTCCCATAATTTTATTGTTGTCATTCTGCTTGGAAACCGAAGGGAGTGGTTAGTGTGTAGCATCTATACTAACATGGATTGGTTGATGAGAATGAACAGTGGCTGCATAACTGCAGTGTAATCTGGACTTTTTGTTTTTGTTATTCATATTTTACTCTGTGTGAGAAATTATGACTGGTTTCAAAATGAACCAAACAAACTTTTGAGTGATGGAGGCAGGATATATCTTATCTAATATTGTTTTTAAAGTTATCCAATTCGGTTCATGTACAACTAAGGATCATTTCTTGCAGGTCATATCAACCATTCTATTTTCTGGAAAAATCTAGCTCCTGTTCGTGTAAGTTTGTATCTTGATCCTGTTTTTTGGAAATTATTTTGTCTTTGGTGTTCTTTTACCTAATAAAACTTCTCCCCTTGTGCAGGAAGGAGGTGGTGAGCCACCCAAGGGTTCACTGGGATGGGCTATTGACACGCATTTTGGCTCTTTTGAAGCATTGATACAAAAAGTTAATGCAGAAGGTGCAGCATTGCAGGGGTCTGGTTGGGTGGTGAGTTGATCAGATTCTGAAATTCCCAGAATATTTTCTTTCCTTGCATAAGCTTAATGTCTTGGTCATTGTTTGAAATGTTGCTTCCTTTTGCTTATTCTCTACTGCCTTGCCAGTGGCTTGGTCTGGACAAAGAGTTGAAGAGGCTTGTAGTTGAAACCACTGCCAACCAGGTAAACTGACCCTTCCACCTTCAATGCCCCTCCTCATTTTCTACATGATCCCAAGAGGCTTCATAGATCAGCCGTAACATATTACAAAAGAAAATAAATGAAAGTAGTCTTTTGGTCTGGCCTCCAATTCTGCCTTTTTGTATTTCTTTGGCATCACTTGTAGTTGTCACACCATCCAAGATCTTTTACTTGATATTACAATTTCGAATAGTCTATATTCCTTATGTTAAATCCATGAGATTCAACAGTCAATGAAATACTTTACCAAACAATACCTATTGTAATATGGCTTTGTAATCTGCGTTTGACTTTTTAGACTTCAAGTTTATTTCTAGGTATAAATTGCTAGAGTCATCACAGTCGTTGTATTAAATTTATAGTCAAGTCTTTACATACCTTCATAAATTCTTATATCTCTAGGTAAAGAACATCTTGCCTGTGTAAACCAACTGTGTTTATTTGTCCTTCCTTTCGTTTTTAATCTCTTTTTCATGTTCATTTTCTCTCGTTGTCATTGCTGAGACAGAGCAACCTCTCAAGTTCTCACTTTTTTTTTAGCTTTAAGTCTGACCACGGGAGGACCTGCAGCCACCTGCCAGCATATCTTATCAATTTTTCCCCAATTTATCTCGTTGAACTTTTGATTCTCTCTGTCATCCATTTTATTCTTTTCTGATCTGGCTATCGAACTGCTTCTTTCACTTTATTAGACTATACCCAACCTCCAAACACCAACAGACCTCAGGTGAACTTTTTCTCTCTAGCTCTATTTAATCTCGCTGCCTCTGAATCAATGGCTGCCTTATAGTTGAAGGGTGCAGAAACTATTTGGCCTGTGTTCCTTTTCTCTAGATCTGGTAAGACAAGTTTCAGTAATGTCAGTTCAGTTTTAATGAAGTTATAGCAATTAATTATTACAGAGACCTGCTTACAACACTTTAAAATAGCCAGGACTCAATTCTAAATTAACAAAAAAGTGTAGGGACCCAATTAAAATAGAGTGACATTGTTGGAATCTGGAGGACTTCAAATGTTTTGGTGTTCAGGATATATAAATTTGCTATAATGCAAACTATAGAAAAGAGAAGGAACTAGTTAGAGTTTTTCGTCTTTTCTCAATCCTCGTACTCATTTTTTTAGCTTTAGTGAACTATGTTTATGCTCTGAGCATATGTCTGTTGATTCTCATATGTAATTTTGAACATTTTATTTGCAGGACCCACTGGTTACCAAGGCACCAAATTTGATTCCTTTGCTTGGTATTGATGTTTGGGAGCATGCGTACTACTTACAGGTAAAATTGACTTGATGATCCACTAGTGACAGCGTGGTTGCTGTAATATTGTTATTTGAATCCTGTTTATATTTTCAGTTTGGTGGTTAAGACTTATGAGATGCAAAGAAATATTGGGCTGTCAAATTTAGGGTCTGTTTGGGTGGTTGCAAAATTTGATTTTTGGTTTCCAAATGGAATTTCAAAATAAGATCTGTTCAGTTAAAATAGAATTGAGTTATTTCTATCACGATTTTGAAACACTTTTTTAGAGCTTATTTCATCCTAACACTTTTATCTTAATAAAATGCCAATTACAAATAATTGGTTTCCTAACATAGTTATTATCCTGACTTATTTTCATCCTGAAATTTGACCTTCGAACGTTCTTCTATAGCTTCTATAGTTTGCATTTTGTAGTTGATATTACTGATTGGTTTTAGTGAATCAAAATTTGAATTTAGCATGAACATAAACTAATCATAGAGACAAGCAGGAAATGATGCCATAGCTTTCTCCTAAGTCTCAGAAGTTTATAATTAGCTGCAGTTAAGATATCTCAGATTGATTAGGGATAGGGCCAAAATAGTCCTTATAAGAATTGGGTAATCCTCCCCCGTTCTTGAGCTAGGTTCTGAAATTGGAAGCTTTGTATACTTTTAGTCACTATGTTTTACTTATGTAATTGCTCATATTTATTTTCTTGAAGCAAAGTCCTAGTAGTTTTTCAGCCGTCCAAATAAAGCCCGTCTTCCTAAAATTCCGTCCAATAATTAACAGAAATGTAAAGGTATGACGAAACATTCATTTGAACAAATTAGCAAAGGAAGACATATAGCATAGCCATTTTTTTTTATCTTTTATTATCAAAGTAAAACAAAAGCTTAGTGAAGCGTATAATTCAAGAATTCATGTAAAGTCACACCTTATAATGGAATATTCATTTTTCGTCCTTTATGTTAGTTAGGAATTCGAATCCACACACCCTCCGTAGAATAGAATATTCACATACTCACAAGTTTAGAAATAAATTAATTTTTCGTCGCATACAATATGTTGAAATTGAAACTTTTATCGTGCTATTATTTGGCAATCAGGAGGAAAAGGTAACACGCTTTCCCAGATTCCTAGATGCATATCCTTTGTTAAAAGTAATTCTGATGTATGCTTGTTTTTCTTAATGCAGTACAAGAATGTTAGACCAGATTATCTGAAGAACATTTGGAAAGTTATTAATTGGAAATATGCCAATGATGTGTATGAGAAAGAGAGCTCTTAGTCTGAAAGTGCTGCTTTATATGGTGTACCTGAGATGACAGATTTCCAGCAAGGTGAGAAAAGTGGAATAAAATGATGTGATGTAGAAGATAACACTAACTTTTTATACAGTTGTGACAAAGAACCTCGAGCATTTATGGATGCATTGCTCATGTCTTATGGTTTTCTGATGCTCTGTTAAGATGCTATTTGTGTCCGTCGATGTATATTTTTTGCTTCTAGGGTGTGATCCTTTTTCTCGAATAAGTAGTATAATTATGAAATCCAAGCCCCGTATTATTTGTTGGATGAACAAGTGGGAGTTGTTATTTAGTTGCGATTATTCATTAGAAATTTTTTTTTTTTAAAATGTTTAGACTTAGGATATAAAATGATCATTTTTTAAAATAAATTATTCCAAAGCATTGAGACAGGAGTGAAGTATCAAAGAGGTCCCTAACATATATGGAAGAGGACCGATAAAGCCTCTGAAAGAAAACTTCTTGCACGTTAGTCCTAAGCTTTTTATTCGTTGAATTCTTCTGTTAATTTAAACTCTATTTTTATTGCAACTTAAAATAGTGTTGTCGAAGCTCTGTTTATTGAGAGCTTGAATAACATCCTCTGATTTAGATTTTGAATACTTGTTCTTGTAGTTTTCGAACATCGTTTGGTCGTTTCAACTGCCTCCTCCACCGTAATCTAAGCTTCAGCTTTCAATTTCAGTTAACTATCACTGTAATTGTCTTTCCAATAGGAGTGTTTTTCACTTTCAAACTTCGCTTGGATATCTTTTTGGTTTATCATCTTCAACTTTCTTTAATTCCAATAATGTTTTTCAGTCCCCCTTTATTGGTTGTTGGATTTTGATTTATTTAATTGGATGTTGGAAAATTAAGACTTTTCTTTTCTAACTTTTTATAGATGTTGGTAGGATTTTCTAATGTAGGACTTTGGACAGGAATCGAGTAAGGTTTTAATGATGGTGGCAAAATAATTGAGGTTGAGAAAGGAAGTGAGAAAGTTGCAGTTGTTGAGGAAGAGAATTGAAGAAAGAAATGTTACAAACAATCTTATCTATAAGTGAGAAAATTTGTCAAATGGGCACATAAACGAGAGGATAAGGTCTTCTGATGATAGAACTATTAATGAAAAGACTAACTTCTCTTCAGAAAAACTTTAAAATCTAAGGTGAAAATTGTTTTTTGAAAAATATTGACGGTCACTTACGTAATATATACAATTTGACACTCAATAAGACATGAGATGTGTCATATTAAAATAGAAGGAAAAGAAGAGAGTGGAAATCTAGAAGTGAGAAATCCTCAAATAATTTCTTTTGCACAGTTTGTAACACCAATTTCTATTCCCAGTTCCTACATGATCTCTTCATGGAGCGTTCTTATTTGGGTCTTCCTTCCTGCACCTCCAAAATTTTTTCTACACCTCCAAACTTTCTTTAAATTCCCAAAAGACCTTTTGACCATTTAAGAAAATCCGCAAACACCGTACCCCCAAACTTATGTCGATTTTCGGAAGTCAAAATATATAACTTCCGGAAGTCAAAATATATCATCAAAAGTCGATTTCCGAGAGTCAAAATATATCACCGAAAGTCAAAAATTATCACCGGAAATCAACTTTCGGAAGTCAAAAAATATTCCCAGAAGTCGACTTCCGAAAATCAAAAAATATTCTCGAAAGTCGACTTCCGGAAATCAAAAAACATTCTCCGGAAGTTGACTTCCGTTAGAAATAAATTTTATTTTGAATATTTTTAATTTTTTTTAAAATTTAAATTTTTTAACTTTTAATGATTTTTTTAGTTTATTACTTTATTTATTTTTTATGTTTTCATATTTCTTAATATATATTTTTTTAAAAAATATTAATATCTATATATATAATTTTATCTTTATTTAATATACTAAAAAATAAATATAAATATAAAAATAAGAAAAATTAAAATAATATTAAACTTTAAATAAAAAAACAAAACCATAAAAAAATTTATTCTGCTACATTTAATTTTATTTAATATTTAAATTTATTTTAAAATAATAAAACTTTAAATTAAAAAAAATTAAAAATGAAAATTTATATACAAATATATATATATATATATATTAATTTTTTTTATTTTTATTAAATTTTTAATAAATTATTTAAAAATAAATTGAAATTTAAAAATATAAAAAAATATATAATTGAAAATTTTTTAAAAATTTGATTAAAATTAAATATTTAAATTTTATACAAAATTAAAAAATTCAAATAAAATATAAAATACTATACACATAAAATATATAAATAAAATAATTATAACAATATGAATAAAATAAATAAAATTAAAAATAAAATTGAAAAATAATTAAAATTAAAATAGTAAACTTTAAAAAAACAGAAAAAGAAAAAAAAAATATATATATATATATATATATATACACGAAAATCCGACTTTCGGTTTATATATATATATTTTAATTTTTTTAAAATTTAAAGTTTTATTATTTTAATTTAAATTATTTTTCAATTTTTATTTAGTATTTATATAACTTATTTTTTTATTTTTTAAAGTATTTTTTTTTAAATTTATATGTTTTATAATTTTTAATACGTTTTTTAAAAAATAAAATAAAATAAAAGTTAGAAAATATAAATTTTAAAAAGAATTAAAAATATTTAAAATTGATCTAATTTTTTTATCTTCGGAAGTCGACTTCCGGTTATGTTTTTTGATTTCCGGAAGTCAACTTCCGGTAATGATTTTTTATTTTTGGAAGTCGATTTTCGGTAATGATTTTTGACTTCCGGAAGTCGACTTCCGGTGATATATTTTGACTTCCGGAAGTCGACATCCGAAAGTATTTTTGAGGGTATGATGTCCGTGAATTTTCTTAAATGGTCAAAGGGTATTTTGGAAATTTAAAAGAATTTTGGAGGTGCAGAAGAAATGCTTGGAGGTGTAGGAAGAAAGACCCTCTTATTTTGATGTGGTTGGGAACCCTTCTCTTTCCTGTGTGGGTCTACACATTTCCCATTCTATTTTTTTTTTTCAAATCACTGTCTTAACTTGTTTCTAAGAATCCGAAAGGATAAGATTGTCAAACTGCTTCAAAAGCTTATTAGGGTCCCTAACATAATTTCACTAAAGTGAAGTAATGCGTTTTTTTGTGAGTTCTTCATCATTGTGTTGTGATGAGAATGGTATGTCGAAAACGTTATTTCAACAAACAATGGCACTTTCCAAAAACTTCTCTTCAATGTTTCTCCTTCTTGAAATAGTTTTCCACACATAATTTGTGTCATATTGTTGAATGCTAGCTTTACAAATATCGTTTCACTTTAGTAAAATCATGTTTATAATAATTCTAACAGGTTTTCTAAACATGGTTGCCAGCCACACCAAAATGACAATGATCGATAGAAAGATTAACATCTCTTAAAACTGTCTCGATCGTACCAAAACAAGTACAAGAATTCGAAGTACAATTAGATCTAATTGAGGGTTTCTTATTTTCATGTTTTCTCTTCCGTCTTTTTATTCTCCATTTTATGTTAACATCTCTTTCTTTTTCTTTCCTTCATTTTTTAGAATTCTCACATGACTTTTTGTTAGAAAAGTTATTATGTATTTTTTACTTATAAATTAAAGGAATATCATATTCTTGGAAAAATACCTCATCACTTAAAAACATTACCATCTTCATCCACAACAATCACACCCTATTAACAAACAAATAAGATAGAAAATAAAGAACACAATAATATAATGTAAAAATTACAAATATGGAGAAAAAACCACAATAACTATCCAAAGACAACCAGAAAATAATCACTATATACAAATTTTTACAATACACAAAGAACATTCTCAACTCTTTGATCCCAAGTACACTCATACTCTCCAAAGCAAGAATTTAACTACACCTTAGAGCACCCTACTACAAAAGTATAAGAAGAGCCAAACACTTTGTATTTGACTTGAGGTAAGGAAGATCATGGACTTAGAATCAATTATATAGTCATTAACACTCACTCACTAACTTATTCCAGGCGATGCAAGACTTTTCAAGACGTATTATTTTCATCAGCCCAACATTCTGCATCCTTATTAAAATAAATACATCTTTATTGCCCATATCAGCAATCATACTCCACCATAAGGAGTATACTCACTTGAAATTAAACCATCCCAAGAATTTTCACTTGGAATTAAACTATCCCAAGAATTTTTATGCACTCTACATCGATGCTAACCAACACTCATGTATAATCATCACACACTTTGCATAAATATTAGTTAATGCCAGCGCATAAACACCATACACTCTACATCAAGGCTAACCAATGCCCATGCATAATCCCTATGCACCTTGCACCAATATTATCCCATGCCTGTGTATAAAATTATCCCTAGGAAATACTCATCCTAGCATTCACAAACTGCTCAACTAGGAGGTACCACATGTCATAGTCCTCCACATCCAAATCTGACTAACCAGGAGATGCCATATGTAACAATCCTTCACTATCAGATCTGATCAACTAGGAACTGCCACATCATCATCTTCTTCCTCAAGTAGATTTGACAAATCACACAACCAACATTCATCTCCTTCCTCAAACAACCACCGTCTCCACCACACCATCATCAGAGCAACCAAACCAGCAACACCCTTCATCGGAAACCATGTTGCAACCCACGACACAAAATCGTCATGCAAACCTTGCAAAACCACCGCTGACGAAATAGCTCCGCACGAAACTTTAAAAACCCATCAAAGATCTCGCAACCATCGCATCTCATAGCCACCACGTCATTCGACACCCTCATTGGAGATGCAACATCCACCTCGCGAAGACTTGTTGATCCCGTTGCCAAACGCATTGCACTAACACCCCACGCAAAACCCATCTCGTGAGTAGGGATGTCAACGAGGCGGGTAGGGTATTATGGGTAGTATCTCCCTCGTACCTAACCCGTTGGATAAATATCCGCCCCGTATCCATACCCATATCCGTTGGGTATCCGTTATGCGGGTATCCACATAATCTTTTAATATCCAAGGATATCCACGAGTACCCAGAGGTATTTACAAAAAAATAAAATTAAATATTTAACAACATAATTTAATCATAAATTCAAATAAAATAAAATACATAACATTCATAAATTTTAAACAAAGTCCAAATAACCCATTTAAATAATGTTGAATGACAGTTTACAAAGAAATGATTTCTTTTAAAACCAAGTGATAAAAAAATAATTCATTCAAAATCAATATGATAATATTTTAATCATATTTTTTTTTAATTTAAATTAGATTATAGCGGGTACGGGTATCACGGGTACAAATACTATGATACCCGTACCTACCCCGTTAACATGCGCGTATTAAAAATATTCGTACCCGTTACCCGCAGGTATCCATTTCCTACTAGTTGCGGGTTTTATCCGCGAATACCCGCTGGTATAAATTTTTTTGACATCCCTAGTGAGCGTGAGAAGCACTAGTTAGGTAATTAGTACTAGTGTGTGTTTGTAGTTATGGTGTGTGTGTGTGTTGTATTATATATATATATATATATATATATATATATATATATATATATATATATTATATATAACTACAAATAATGAAATTAGTGTATAAAATAATTAATAATAACAATAATTATCATTAATAATAATTTCAAATAATAGTGATTATTATAAAAGTAAGATTAATAATTTAATATAACTTATCTTTTATTATTTTTTTTTATTAAAATTTATTAAATAATAGTTTTTAAAACTTAATATTTTTATCTAATCCAAAAATTATTTCATATATTTTTATGGAAAATGATACTATGACTCTCATTTTTTGACTCTTATGCTTTACTCCTTAACGTATTTGGACCATTGATTTTTCAAAGGAAAAGACAGTGGTGCATTAATCAATGGTCCACACTAAGTCACGTCAGAGAGTAAAAAAAGAAAGATAAGTCATAGTATCATTCTCCTATTTTTATAATCAAGGGTATTTTTGTAATCTTCAAATTATTTATTATAGTTTTTTATTTTATCTATCACATATAGGGATGTTAAAAAAATCTGTACCCGTGAGTATTCGTGGATAAAACCTACAACAGGTAGGAAATAAATATTAAAAATGGATACCCGCTACCGCGGGTACAGGTATCTTTGATATCCGCATGTTAACAGGGCGAGTACGTGTATCATAGTATCCGTACCCACTGAACTTTAATTCAGAAATATATATATATATATATATATATATATATATATATATATATATTAGTAAAAAATATTTTGAGTCTTCATTCAATAATGGTGGTTGGATTCTTATCCTACATCATATTAGATTACTTCCAGATATTGTGGAGGCATTGATGTGTCTCTTGGTTATGGACCAACTTGGAAGGTAATTAACATTTTTACTTACATATTTTAATTAAGTGATTGTTACAAATTTTTAATGAACTTCTTATGTTTTCAGGCTCTTCTAGATTATAGATTAAAATTGGACAACATGAAACTTTATACTTTATACAATGTTGCAAGATGTGAACATTGATGAAGTTAGTAATCTTTAATATTTTATTCAAAAATAAACTACAATATAAATTGTTAGTGATTTTTTATTTGTTTGTTTTTCAAAAATCAATCGAATAAAGTGGACTTGTTGATCCAAGCACTAATTAGGGTTAAATATTTGTTCTTTTAAATATTTTTATAAATACCCGCGAGTACACGTGGATACCCGCAGATATGAAAAAAATAGGCGGATACCCACATAACGGATACCCGACAAATATGGATACGGGGCAAATATTTATCCCGCGGATAGGGTACGAAGGAGCTACTACCCGTACCCTACCCGCCCTGTTGACATCCCTGATCACATCACTCAAATTGTTCACTGACTTTCAGACAAATAAATACATTAACTTTATCCTCTTAATTCATACAAATAAATACACATATTCATTCACTCAAATCTACATATATTTATTTTTACACTCTCCACCAAATTCATCCCTTCATCAAATCCATCTATTCATTATCCTTACTCTTCTTTTTCTCATAAGTGCTTCTTCTAATCCTCTAAGGCGGTATTTGTTTCTACCAAGTGTAACAAAGGATGAAATTTCAGGTGAAGGATGTGTTTGTTCTGCTAATCTGAGAAGATTTGCAAGGACATATTTAGAGAAGTGGGGGAGAGTAATCTTTTCTGAAAACGAAGATATTTGTGAGGAAAACCAAAATATTTCGTCTATCGTTAGCACTCCGACCTTGTTCTTTTTCAGTTTTCCACTTTTTCACTTTTTCCCCTTCTCAGTGTGGCTTGAGTTATTTCCTTTGACCTTTTTTACTATGCTATCTTGCACCTGTGTTGTATGACAAGCAGTTCTTAGTTTTTTTTTTTCTTCATGTAAGTTTGATTGTATATGTACATACGCATCTTATGTTTGGTATGAAAATGAATACTTCTAAATTTTTTTTGTGTTGAATAAATATATGATGAATGAATATGAATGATTTTCTTAAAGTGGAAAACTGTTCTTTTTTTTTTTTCTGGTTAAAAATGTATGTTTTTTATTTAGTAAATATGATGGTATTTTCTATATTAGGTTTAGGTCTGATTGTATATCACGTTTAAAATTGATTTAGGATTAGGTCTGTGAATTAGGAAATGAATTACAAATATGTATTTTATAATAAAATAATATTTTAAAATTTATCACACAATTATAAAAAAAAAATCTAATTTAAATTTTTGTTAGGCTAGTTTTGTTACGCCATTATAAAAAAAATATTGTTACGCCATTAACCTAAATAATATTTATTATAAAAAGTTATAATTAATTATATTATAATTTAAATTTTTTTATGCCATTATAGAAAAATAATTATTTATTATAAAAAGTTCTAATTTTTGAAATTGTAATTATTAGGGCTTTAGTTGAATTGTAAATTAGCCAACTTTTAACTAGTTAGAAATTACATTTATTTAGATTAAATTAGTTAATATTTTATTTAGGTTAATTTTTTTATTGAATACGAAAATTTATATTAACTATGTACGAATGAACAGAACTAAACATTTTTAGTTAAAATATTACAAATTTGTAATTTATAAATTTTTTAAGATAATTATAATAGAAGTAAATATAATTAATATAAGATTTGGATATGTTACAATTATTGATATAAAGAAGAAGATGGAGATATTGCTTCATTAAAGAGTTTTGATAATGACATATAGGACTTATGAAGAAGTCTATAAGATTTAATGAAGAAATGTTGAAAACTTAAAGAATGTTTGGATTTAAGAGATACACCGAAAACTTAAGCTTAAGAGTTTAGTTGTTGAAGTCTTGTAATTTGTGTATCTTATTTAAAATAGTTAAATTAGTAGATCAAGAGCTAAAATGCAGAATCCAAGTAGTAAACCACTTGAGAAAGTTTTTATTTAATTATCTCATGTGATAATCGATTATCTCAGTAAAATTTTTTTCGAGAAAAGCATAATCGATTATCAAAGCAGCAATTGTGACTTGATCTTTCATATTCTTATCCTAATTTTGAAAGTGCACAAGTGGAAAAAAGGATTTCTAATTTTGTTATTTTGGACTTTTAAGTCTATTTTGGGAAAGATTTAGATTGGACAAACTTAAATTTTAAGTCTATTGAGTAAAAATATATTTAAATTTTAAGTCTCTTGTTAACACACTTATATTGCAGCCTGTTGTTGACTAACATTATTTAAAATTGAAGTATGTTTTTGAACAATAGAATTAAATGTGGATAAACTTTACATAAAAAACGACGAATTTAAGTTTGTTTTGACCATAACAAACTTAAATTTTAAGTCTATTGGGTAAAAACATATTTAAATTTTAAGTCTGTTTTCAACACACTTATATTCATCTCTTGTGTGATTCAAGAGAGGTGTCTTCATCCTTTGTAGGATTCAAAGGAGGTGTTCGTCCCTTGTGGATTTCAAGAGAGGTATTTATCATCTTTTGTGGCTTCACGAGAGGTGTTTTATATCCTAAACTGATATTCATATTTGTAATCGGTTTATTTTTAGTGTTTGAGTTAATCTCTATTTAGAGAGATTAACAATTTGATCCAAACTAGTATGAAATACTTTGTGCAATTTTCTCTTCACACACTCTTTATTCTGTTGTGATTATTAAAATAAAGGAAATGATTTTAATGAACTTTGATATTAAAAGGAAAAAGTTTTAAGAGTACAATTTTTATTAACAAATCAATTCACCCCTCTCAGTTTTTATGTAAATGTGAATATTCTGCTACACGATTAAGAATAATTTAAATTACATTTTTTTTTTCAAATTTCATTATTATACTATTTATATAATAAATTCATAATATAATTATTACTCACAAGAAAGCAACAAAGCTTTATTGATTTTTTAAACTTAATTATAAAAAAAAAATCCTTGACAATTTTTTATGATCATTGCAAAGATAAGACAAACAAGAAAAACAAAAGCACAAGGAGAAAGGGTAAGTTAGTGAAAATAAAAGGAACAAATAATAATCAAACCACTTTAAACAAAAGCAACAAGTATTACCAAACATAGAAGACATACTAACTTAATTATCCAGATACATGTAATGAAATTAGAGTCATAGGGAATTTGCACTTGTGATGGCCTCCCCAACATCGGTTGTAGGACTTTATACATTAGCTTTTAGTAGGTTGCACCTGTGTTCTTTAAGTCAAACAACATCACCCTGAAACACTAATTTGTTGTTTCCCCATTAAAGTTGTTTCTCTTTGTCCGAAGGATGCATGCAAATGTTGTTGTACCCTGAGTAAGCGTTCATGGATTTGAGCAACCCATAACCTAATGCGCTATCCTCCACCATGTTGATACTGGGCAAGTGGTAGGAATCTTTTGGGCAAGATATCTACAGGTCGGTGAAGTCTAGGAACATTCTCCATTTACCGCTAGCCTTCTTCACCATCACTAGAGAACCACTCGGGGTGTTGGATATTCGCTTTAGCCATCAAATCCATATTCAATCTACGACACATGAAATTTGGGACAATACCTGACATGTCTATTGGGCTCCAAGCGAAAGATTATACATTAGATTTCAACACCTTGGTCAATTCTCGCTCACACAATGCCCTCAACTCCTTACCGAGCTTAACCATCCTACCCTCTCCAAGCTTCACTTCCTTGATGTCCCTATTTGTTACAGTCTTCTATTCTCGTAAATGATTAGATGGTCTAGCTCTATGATGTCAGAATTGGCCAAGGTTGCAATACAATACATGCTTTGTCGAGTTTTCAAGCTTTTCTCATGGCATTCTCTTGCAAATTTTTTATCTACTCTCATTGTGACCATTTTGCTGTCTGAGTTTGGAAACTTCATCTTTAAGTGGGTCGTGGAGACCACTGCCTTCAACTTATTTAATGAAGGTCGACCCAGTAGCAAGTCGTAAGAGTATGGGACGTTTATAATGATGTACATATGACTATTATTTTAACAACTTTATCATTTGAAAAAGTTGTCCTTAAATCCACATACCCCCTTTCCTCCTCTTGCTCCCCCAAAGAATCCCACTAAAACTCGATTAAAGGGTTGAAGTTGGTCCCTTGGAATTTGGAGTCCCACAAATATGTCCCGGAACATGACATTGGTCGAACTCCCTTGGTCTATGAGAACATGGTGCACATTTTTGCCCATCATGATCATCAATAACACAACTGGGTCATTTTTATGAGAGACAACATCTTGTCGATCTACGTTTGAGAAGACTAGGTCAAATGTGCATATATGCCTCTCAGGTGTAACGTTCCAACAAACCCTCTTGTGATAGTACTGAAATCTTCTAAAATAGGAGTCTTGTGAACTTGTTTCAAAGCCACCTGTCTGCGTGAGACTTGTCAGCCCTCCTTTCTCATGGGTCCCTTTGGCAAGCATACTTCTGCAAAAGTCCTTCTTCCACCACTATGGCTAGTTGCCCAAAGAGGGTAAAGCATCACTCAATTTCATGATCATACGTGCGGTAGAACTCCCACTAAGGTTGGAAGTCTCTCCCATGAACCAAGACGATTTCACAGGGAATTTTAAATGTTTAAGTCACCTACTTGTCAGCTAATATGAATGCCTTAGAGGTAGTTAGAGGAGGGAGCATGTATTGGTAATCGTCATGATTTGTTCTCAACTTCCGACCAACATTCTTCTAGGCGATGTAAGTGGCATACCTGTAGTCGAATCGTTTTCCAACGACTGTCTCCTCCCCACTTTGTTATTTTGCGAGACTGTGGCTTTCCAGTCACAATGGACAGTGTTAAAATAGTTAACGGATTGTGAACAATCACTGCTACGTGTCATTTTGTGTGTGTTTTTTTTTTTTAATTTTTAAACTTTCTTATTTTAAAAAAATATGTCCATGTGTCAAGCCACTATCATGCCACGTGTCAGGGTCAATTTTTTATATTTAATTTGATCTTGATATTCGTTATTTTTGTTCAATTTGGTTCCAATTTTGTTTTAAAATAAGTAATTTTGTCCCCTTCCAAATTGAGATCAAATTTAATTTTATATGAATGTTGAACTCATATTCTTTTTAAAATTCAGATTTTTATTAAATATTTTTAATTTAGAGTTAGAATTGGTTTAAAATTAAAACTTTTAAAGTAGGGAATAAGACCATTGATTTAAAATTTTAAGCGGTTAAAAATAATATAAAGTAATATAATTGATTGGTATAATGTTTATGTGATTTTTAATACCTTATGTGATTTTCAACCTCTTAAATTTTTAAATTAATGGTGCTATTTTCCACTTTTAAAATTTTCGGTCTAATTTTAAACCAACTCTAACCTAAACCAAAAATATTTAATAAAAATATGAATTTAAAAGAAAATATCAATATAACATTTATATAGGAATTAAATTTGGTCTCAATTTGGAAAAAGACAAAATTACTCAATTTAAAAAAAATGGAACCAAATTGAACAAAATAACAAATGTTAGGACTCAATTGAATATAGAAAATTGATCATAAAACGTAGCATGATATTGGCTTGACACGTAGGCATTTTTTTAAATTAAAAATTTTAAAAACTACAAAATGACACATGACAATCACGGTTTATAATCCGTTAACTAATTTAATAGTGCGGTTGGAAAGCGGATCAAATTGCAAAATTGACGAATATTAGAACCAAATTAAAAAAATTATTAGGATCAAATTATAAACACTTAACAAATATTAAAACCAAACCAATATTTAATCCTAATATCTATTGCATTATGTTTAAATTTTATTCTTTACATCTTTTAAATTGTCTCGTTTTTGTATCTTTATGTTATTCACTCGTTATATTTATTTGAACTGTCTAACATTTTTATTTTTAAAATTATTATTTAAAAAATTAAACTTTGACTCCTATCTGTTATTGATTTAGTATGAGTTATTGATCTTTCAATGAAAAAGATAATGATACATTAATTAATAATCTACATTAAATCACGTTAAGAAATAAAAAATGAATAAAAGAAAAATAGGTATTATCCTTATTATTTATTGGTTAAATTACTCTTTTGGTCCCTCTATTTGTTGTGAAATTTCAGTTCGGTCCTCAAGTTTTTCGTTCTCTCAATTTGGTCTTCATTTTCTTAAAGTCAACATCACGTGTCAATTTATGGTTTTTTTGAATTTTTTAAATTTGTTTTAATTTTTTACATGTGTCACTTCATAGTTGTGCCACGTGTCAAAATTGTTAATTTTTGACACGTGGCACAATTGTGAAGTGACACGTGTAAAAAATAAAAAAAAAATTCAAAAAAATTCAAAAAAAAATCAAAAAAATATTCAAAAATATTCAAAAAACGCAGAAATTGACACGTGGCGTTGACTTTAACACCGTCTGGTCAAAGTTAACGGTAAGGACCAAATTGAGTCATTTTTAAGAAAATGAGGACCAAATTGAGACAACGAAAAACTAGAAGACCAAACTGAAATTTTATGACAAATAAGGACCAAAAGAGTAATTTAACCTTATTTATTTGTTCGATCTCTAAGTCATACGAAATAATTCCATAAACATGAGCGAACTTGCATTCGTGAAAGTAGTTGTGTAACACCCCATTTAATTAATAAACATAATTAAAATAAAGTGTCAGACAAATAAGATATAACAGCGCAGTTCCAGAGTTTAAACTTAACTCCTTACAATTATCCAAGGAACACTACGATGCCAAAACTAAACCGTTACAAAGTTCAACAAGAACAAAATAGAAAATTAAGAGTTAAGCTAGTACATGGGCCATAGCCTAGAAAGAAAACCCAAAGTAGAAAGATCCAGATGACTAAGCAGCGAAACCATCACCTCCTTGATGACCACCGGTGTTCCTCGCATCTGCTCACATCAACAAGTTGATGATCATCGCAAAAGAGAGAACCACACATACAAAACACACAACAAACAATAGAAGGGTAAGCTAGAGCCAAAAGTGGTTTTATCATGCAGTTAGACATACTTTCACAGTCAATAACACATACATCATCCAAGCATGTTATGAACATTCCATCAATACACTACGACTCGACTCGACTCATCTGGATACATATAATCTGGTCAGATTCAACGGATACTTGCACTTGTGGTGGATACCTCTGCTCACCCCCGAGTTATGTGTTACAAATGTTACAATGAATCAATCCCTCACACACAAGGTTAGCCCTTAATGAGTTTCAGGCCTCCTGCTACTCTCACCACAAGAGTTAGTCCGTTCTAAGTGAGACTAACTGATTCCTTAGAGTCTCAGGATGCAATCCTTACCTTGAATCCTTATCAAATTATATAGATGGGGCACCACCATGGACACCCACTAACAGGGGCCATGGAATTACGTCCCGACCACTAAAGCACGACCTTGGAAGTCTCACCTAGAAACTCCAAGGAATTATGCACTGACACGGACCAATCATACTCAATCAATCAAGAAGGATTTAACATGCATATATATATATATATA
>Ga0214545_1005433_pt1 | contig 23011 bp, 14 predicted proteins | sample CNSS4metaG_FD_160064 | JGI IMG/M metagenome (GOLD analysis project Ga0214545, IMG submission 160064) | Root nodule microbial communities from cowpea collected in UCLA plant growth center, Los Angeles, California, USA - CNSS4 | ecosystem: Host-associated > Plants > Roots > Nodule | place: USA...
CTTTAAAGATTTAGGGACTTTAATCTTGTTAATATTTATTAGTATTTTATTGAATAATAATATTTTATCTCATACTACAAAATACATGAAATATGTTCAAAACAATAATCAAGATCAACAAATTCAAGTGAAAAGCCCAAGCTCAAAACTGTAAACATCGTTAGGCGTAGATCCAAGCTCGTTGGACAAAGAGGCACTGAGTGCCAACCACCTTGCACTAGGATCAATGGGGCTAAGCACCAACTCCCTAGGGTTGAACAGGTTGAGCACAAACTCCTTGGGGCTGAATGACACTCAGTTGCTTCTTGTTTTATCCTTTATCTTCATATATTTTAAGAGCACTTTATCTTCTTTATCAAGTGGGGTAACTTATCTCTTATAACACTAGGAATTGTCTAAATTTGTTTTGTCTATGATGGTGCTTTTAGACGATTCATCTTTGCACCTTCGAATGATGATTTATAAGCTTATTCTATCTTCAACTACACAAACACACATTATAATGTTTAATAAAAGCTAATGTTTTCATACTAAAAGCTTATTTTACTTCTTTGAAATAAACCCTGGTTAAAACAACATATTTTATGCACAATGATTATCTAAGAAAATCAAGTTTGAGTGGTGCTTAATGAGTGCATAAATATGAACTCATCATATACTCATTTGCATCCTACAAAGATTTTGGCTTTAAGAAACTTTGTCAAATCCCAAGTTTTATTCTTTATAAGGCATTGATATACCTCATGCATAACCACATTCCACTTGTTAGGATCTGCAAAAAGTGATTTCCTTACAATATGCATGGTTCAAACAACGATTCCATTTTGATGTAACAGTTAAAACAAAAGGCACCACCTCATCAAGCATGTACCTCATAGAGGTAGGTTTGGTTATCTTGGTATACCTTTGCATTACAATTGGTTGTTGCATTGGATGATCTCATCTTCAAACTTTAATTGGTGCAAGTGTAGATAAACCCCTTGTGAATCTCTTTCAATGTAACTAGATGATGCTTCAGATGATTGCTTTAGTGTCTAAATGACAAAATCATTTATATCCACCTATCAGAGAATCCATTCACACTTACTTGAACTTCGTCATACTTTAATAGAGAAAATTAGTCTCTACTTACAGTCACCCTTTATGGATGAAAAGATTCTAAACTTTTTTGTTCTTGGTTAATAGCCTAGAAGAACCTCATTCTTGAGTTTGGGTTCTAATTTACTATTGTCTACATAGTAGTATGCAATTCAACTAAACACTTTCAACAATAACTAGTTTGTTGGCTTACCAGACCATACCTTAATAGGAATATCGAATCCATCAATCATAGACAAAAATGCGGGAAAATTTAAACATTTATTACATCTGAAAATAACTTAAATCCATAATTTGAAAACTCAATTATGATATCCAAGTCTGGTAACAAGAGTTTACAAAATTATTCCAAAATCATAAAACATCAAAACTCTGAGAAACTTTCTCCCAATCTAGCCCCGCTCCGGTGCTACGCCTCACCAGATCCACCTGCAACATCATTTGCTCCAGTATACCGCGTACACGATCATCGCCAAACACAAGCACATAGGGTGAACTTACAATAACACAAAAACACACACACACACACACACACACACACACACACACACACACATATATATATATATATATATATATATATATATATATATATATATATATATACACTAGATAAATAATACAAGTACGCCAAAGGAATTCCTATCCTTTGGTTCCACATCACATGGCCACCACCATGTTACCCGTGTTCTACGTTTTTTGATGAATTCCTCGAGATGTCTTGTTGCCACACCTATAAGCCACAACTGATAGAGCACGTGCGGGAAACCATGCTATAGACCACACTCCGTAACACCAGGTAGAGTTCCCAATACGAATAACATTCGTAACGTCCCAAGACTACCAAACTCGTCAACTTAATACTAAGGAGGGCAATCTAACTGGACCCATCCGTACGCGCCACCACACGCACACTCACATCGGCAACACTTGCCAACCCAAGCCACAATTCAAGAGTTCCTCGTGTTCAGCTGCCATCCCGAGCCACAACTCAAGAGATGTCATTCTGAGCCATAACTCAAGGAATGCCACGTACTTAACTCCTATCTCGAGCTACAACTCAAGAGATACATTCTGAGCCACAACTCAAGGAACACCAACAAGCCAACCTTCGAGATATCACCAAAGCCTTGTAGACCACGCACATCCAAAACAAGCAAAACATCATTCATACCTCTGTATTATCGCCTGGCGCAGCTCACAAGTCGTCAGGCGCTACACGCTTTTAAATCGCCTGGCGGGGGACACGTGTTGCTAGGCGCCAAGCGCCTCTGGATCCTTTGCCTGCAGTTATCGCCTGGCGGATCAACCATTACCGCCATGCGCCACGCCTCTCTGCCGCTCTCTAAAACTGTAACTATCGCCTGGCAATTCCAAACCTGCCGCCAGGCGCTGCACCAGTAATGCATGGTTAACTGGTTTGGCACACTCTTAACTAGGTTCCACCCCTTTAGTCCTGTAATTTCACACATCCAGGTTACTGAATCCTTTTATATATGTGTCTAAATGGATATATATATATATATATATATATATATATATATATATATATATACCCCTATACAATATCCACCATCATTCACAACTTATAACTACGATATTCTTCAATTTCCCTTAAGGATGCAACCCCATCTAGGCTGAAAACAAATCAGTGGCACTCAACCATTTGAATTGTCATTTCTTTGCACGTTAAAAGTACCTACTATGCCTACCCACTAGTATAGACACTACCTCAAGGAATCCCCCTTTGAATCATGTTATTGGTCATCCTTAGCAACATTCATCCTTAAGTTAGTCGTAGACTTTCTATAACTATTAGGAACACAACATCTCTCTTAGTTACAATCACTACTGATGCGACTCCCGTCATGCTATTGTCCAATCCATCTCCATACTTAAACATCTTCTATGATTTCCCACTCTTAATTCCATAAGTCATAAAATCTTGTCCCATTACCAAACTGATCCCTTTGTATATCTTCCATCACTATTATATTCACTACTAAGTACACCTCCTCACAGCTCCCCAACCTACCCCTGCCAAGTCAACCAGCAGTTGCTGGTCAACCATCGTCACCTGGCGGCAAATTGCATCCTGCCAGGCGGTGCATCAGTTTCTGGAAATTTCCAGATTTTGTTACACATGCCACAGGCACCATAATGTTCCAAAACCCATTCTTCTGCCTAATTCCACAATCCAATAATGCAATCATGCTTTCAAATACTATAATTTTCCCTTTTAAGTGCGAATATAAGAATTCATCACAACTTTCTATATTAATAAATATGTAATTTCAAATCCCAATTTTTCTATGCCCTAAATGATCGTTCATAGACTATTTCTCCAATTAGCACTAATTAAACATATTCTGAATCATTCTTAATACTCCGTAATCCACCCTTATATAGACTCCCTTCTTTACCGAATAAAATCATTCCAGAACACCAAAAACATGAAAATCGAGTCAATCTCACTCGCGTCGCTTGACGGGTGTTCATCACCGCCAGGCCATTGAAACAAAACCCAGAAACTGGGTGACAGATAATACGCCGCCTGGCGGTAAGGATCATGCCGCTAGGCGGTTCCGCTTCAGGAACCCAAAAACAACACAGAAACAACATGAGTCGCCTAACGACTTTGAATGCTTGCCAGGCGATTTTTGGAAAATTTCTAGAAACCCAGAATTTCAAACGTGACAGGAATGATTCATGCATATACATACTATACATAAAGAAATTTGCCTCTGCCCTTTCTCATTCATGTCAAATAAAATTTTGGCAAAAAAGAAATTTTAATTTAGGTCTACCAAGGTTCGAACCCATAACCATGCCAATGTCAAATCAATGCACAACCATTCAACCAATTCATGTTTTGTGATAATTCCTATAATTCTAGGATTATACTTTCACTCATCATGATTCGACACATTATTAAAATAATAACAAATTAAATAGCACATAAATGGCATACATAGGACTTGAACCCAAATCTTCTCACCCAATCAAGTACTCTCAACAATTTGAACTAGTACTTTTCCATGTAATAATCAATATTTAATGTCATAAAGATTCTCACTACCCGCATTTTTTAATTAATTATTTTTGCGGGTCTTACATATTCTAAGGATTAAAATTAAAAAAAAACATACAGTTCTATGAACATTGCACTTAAGATAAGCATCATAGAGTTTCTCTGTTGAGAGAAGATAGGTATTTCTTCTCTATCAATAATGACTATTCAAGGATGACTTGAATATTCACAATAAAGTAAAAATCTAAAACTTTCGCTTAGTTCAAACATTGGTCTAATTTTATGCTTAATCAAACTAACAAGAATGTTAAACATCTAATGATAGATAATGAGTTGGAATTCTAATTTAAAGAGTTTTACAACCTTTATAAAGATGAAGGTATATAGAGATAAAGGTATATTAAATTGTTTTTCTTTATTTTTTATTTTACTATTTAAATTCGTAATATTCAGACAGGATGTTATATAATATCTAAGATTAATTTTTCTCATAATATTTATTTTATGATAAATATTTATTTTAGTAATTTTAAAATAAAAGTAAAGTTTCATACTAACAAAGACAATGACGAAAATGATTTGAAATGATCGTTTAAGCTTTTGTATGATAAACATATAAACCATTAACGAGGGTACATTACTCTAAAGACAAAAATATAAGCTTAAATCTTTAAGGAATTATAACAATAGAAACTTTTTAGAGTCGGGTGAGCTCGAAGACAAAGACGGGTCGATCTTACCTGACAACCAACACGAGTCAGCAGGTTCGATGACTCACACGAGTTTGACGGGCCAAACGACCTAGAGGTGTCGAGCGAGCTTGACAACCTAGACGTGTTGAGCGGGCCTGACAACCCAGACGTGTCGGGCAAGCCCAACGACCTAATCGACCCATTGACCCGACAAGCCTGACCGACCCGATGACCTAGTCAGGCCCAACCAGTCCGACGATCTAGACGAGCCCGACAACCTTGCTAGCCCATCGACACAAACTTGCCAGATGTGCCCGATGGCACAAACAACCCGACAACCTAGATGGGTTGGACGGACTCGACAACCTAGACGGGTCCGACCAACCCGAGGACCTAGGCGGGCCCGACTGACCCGATGACCCAAACGGGCTTGACCGGCTTGTCGACCTAGACGGATCCAACGACCTAGACGTGCCCGACCGACCTAATAACCTAGCCGGTTTGGGCCAACCGAACGACACAAACTGGTCAGGTAGACCCAATGACACAAACGGACCCAACGACCCAGATGGGTCAAGTGGGCTTGACAACCTAGTGGGACCAAGCCTGGCCAATGACCTAGATGGACCGAGTTGGGTCGGGTGGTGCACAACCGGTAGGTATGGGTCGTCAGGCTTGTCTGGATCATCGGGCCGAGCCAGCCTGTATGAGTTTTTTGGTCGGCCCGACTCGTCTAGGTCGACGGGTCAGACCAATTCGGTTTGGTAGTCAGGTTAGCCCAACCCATCTGGGTCGTCGAGCCCGTTTCCAAATTTATCATGAACTCAAAACATAATTAAGCCTAAAATAAATATTTTAAAAATTAAATTTTATCTCACCAGAAATTCAATTGTTTCTTTCAAACAAGAAATTGAAATGTAAGGTATTTTAATTTCTTTATCCAAACAAATTATTTAAAAAATGAAGGGATTTAATTGCAAACAATTAAATACAAAGTATTTCAATTTCTAAGCAAAATACTTTATCCAAAAAAGTTAAGGAATTATAACAATAGAAACTTTTTGCGAGCATCACAACCAAAGTCATTTTAATTAACTATTTAAAAATTAACAAAAAATAATAAAAATTATAATGATCAAATTAGGGACTTTTTTTTTAAATAACCATACCCATATTCTTAAATATATATATATATATATATATATATATATATATATATATATATATATATATATTCATTTAAAATTTTAATACAATGTTTCGAAATTTCTATTTAATTAACATCGAGCAGGGGAAATTTATTCAATATTAATTTATTATGAGAAATATAAACTTGAAATTTTAATATATGAACTTCCGAATCAATCATTTTAATTTATGATCAAATTTCTCCTATTCACATTGATGCAGAACCGCAACGTAAACATTGAAATTAAAATTGAGACAAAGCAACCATTTTTGCTACATATTATTTATCAGGTAATAATTAGTATCTGTTTTTTTTAATTTGTTCGAAAAATAGTTGATAAACAAAATCATTCTTTTTGGAACTTAAATGGCACTCTTTCAAAATAAAGAAAATCATGTAAAACACTGCCATCACACAATCATGGTCTTTGACATTCAGTGAGAGTTATCAGGAGCACATAGTTACAAGCACATGGATTTTAGTTCAGATAGAAATATCAGGAGTAGAACTTAAAGCAATAAGCACTCCATAAATATAATAGAACTCTTCTCCTATGATTAAGAGTCAGAAATCAAAGGTACTTCTTCCATGATTGAAGCTTCATTGTTGCTAATTGCAGTGGAAGCTGGGCAAACATGTAATGTAGTGCATATATCTGTTGTTTTCAGGTACTTCTCTGCTTTGACAATAATCAAAGGTCCATATTCAAATACCATCCTCTTGCACTGCAACAAAAATTCTCCATTAGAAAAAACCTTGGACAAGAGGAAATAATTGATCATGAAAGATATATATATATATATATATATATATATATATATATATATATATATGACTAGACAATTTCTTTATATTGTCAATGCATATACTAAGAAGACATTTTTTATTTTATTTTTTAATTAGAGTTTAATCTTGGTAATTTATAATAAAAGTTCATGTTAAAGGTTATAGATTACCAAAATTAAAAACAAATATGAATGCAGAAACAGTACTAAAAACACTTCAAGGAGTGAAAATAAATTTTATCCATTACTAATTATTGTTATAAGACTTTAGGCGATCTTAACCTTCTTTCATGAGATTTATATATTTTCAACTCTGTTGCGGCCCCACAAAAAGAAAAGTTTATCCAGTTCCAAGAGTACAAAATTATTTCATTTGTTTGGTTGGACTATCCTTTGGATGGTGAAGTGAGAATAATGTCACCAATTTGCACACAAGAGCTCAATTATTGGCTAGGTCAGGAGGTTGACAGCGGAGATAAACCATTAAATGAAAATACCTGTGGGCAAAAACTGTGGTTGCAAAATTTTCTTTTGCCAAGACCAGTATAAAAATTTGAAAAATCCTTTTTTGGATTCATAGGAAAGGATAGATTCAATGCAACAAGGTGTTTAAGAATACAACGTAATTTAGTAAATAAGAGAGTGAAAGAAAGATAGAATTTTCTTACCTTCTTTGACAACTGATCCATAGAATTGCATGCTTTCAACAGTGCCTCCATTATCTCAAGCTGACATATTAAATAGTTAGTTTCATAAGCAACAAAAGGTGACAAAAACGTCGAGTAGCAGAGTGGGGTCAAAACAACAATATTAGAAGGCTTTCAAGGAAAAAATAGAAACCTAGTAAAGTATATATGACAGGGACTTAGGTATAATGCATATGTAACTTTCATATTAAGTAAAAAATATTAAGTGACCTAGTTTTCCTCTCTTAGCAACTAGTTTTTAAGGGAGGGTTTTATGAGTGCTCGGGTGTTTAACAGTGTATGCTACAAGAATAAAAATTAAAGCACATGTAACATTCAGACTTAAATTATTTCTGAGGGTAATGCAGATTTTTCCTGGTACATCTGCAAGCCACAGCCACGTCCTTCACAAATGACCACTATATTTTCAATTTCAAACATTGATAATTCGTTTCTTATTCTTTTTTATATCTATCCTTCTCATAACAAAAACAGGACAAAAATGCACATTATATATTAATGTGCTTGTGCATAAAAACCTACACGCTGCATTGACCATAATCAATTTCTTTCTTCTGTTTCACTGCAAACCATCCAAGCAAAAGAAAAAGGAAAGAAAATTCTAATTTGAAACAGTATAAAAAGTATGCAACAAACCCTTATGTGACAAGAAGGAGCAGAAAATTCTCATGGGGATAAGATAAACTTTGATGAGAAATGTTACAAACACACTCTTTTTAAAACATTTACTTAAATATATTACTTTTTATTTATTAAAATTTATTGGAAATTAAAAATACAATGGATATTTTTTGTCTTCTTTAGTAATTTTTATTATGATTTTGTAGTCTTGATTAAATTTTAAATAATATTACAGAGTGTGTTCGTAAGTAACACAGGCTAAATTACTAACCTTGGTGTCAGGATCATTCAACTTAACCAGTATGGCTGAAACAGTATCTTTGCAAGAGTCACAGGTATTTCCTTGAACTTGTGAGGAAATATTTGCAGATTGGCAGAGGTGGACCTGTCTGCAGAGTTCTTTAGGCAGAACTGATGCGATTTCTGAGAAGAAACGTGGGGCATAATGATCCACCAATTCAATGCACTGTGAAATACAGAACAAATATATATTATTAAATATAAAGTCTAACAAGCTCTGACTCATTACATTGAACCATACATTCCTAAGTTGTTGTTTTAGGAATCAACACTTTTTTCAGAGAAGAACAATGAAAAGAAAATCAAACTTCCTTGTTTCAACAAATGTACAAAAAATGTTAGAAAATAGAACTCTCCTTTCCATCGGTTTATTCTAGTTACAACTTACAAGTCTCTCAAATCTCATAAACTCCCGCTCTTTTTCATCTAATAAAGGGCTCCTTTCTGTTAACTAACTCTTAGCTGTAAAAACTACCGATTCTTAGTTTTTCTTTTTAAACGTGCTCCTATGATAAACCTGCAATCATGTCTTGTCATCAACTAGCTGTTCTTGCTCCTGTCTAACAGTCTGTCCAATTATTATGTCTTAAATCACTATTTTATTTCACAATTTTCGCCGAACAAAGTCCACAAACAACTAGGTTGTGTTTTTGTAAGGAACCTAGAAACAAACTACAAGAAAATAATGCTGAACATTGTGTCGAATATTGTTGATTATCAACAAAGAAGAGAATTATCTTCAAAAGTTCTCCTTTTTACAATAGAGAAAATGCTCAATTTAATAATGCTAACTAACAAATCTGAGTGAATTTTATCCCCTTCAACCAACCTATTTTCATATCTATGCTAATTCCTCCCTCCATCTATGTAACTATCTGCCAAGTCTCATTATGTTTGAAAAAAGAGATTAGTCCATTATGCTAACTATTAGTCCATCCTCTTTCCTTATGTACTAACGGTTATTCTGTTTATGAGAAGTAAAATATGTATAATTATCATATTTGTAAGCAAAACAGATTTAGGAAAAGAGACCAACCTGCTGTTTGAAAGAGAGCATCTGATAACATTTATCGTGAAGTGCATCAATAATCTCTCTTTGATTCTCTTTATCATTTAGATAATCAAGGACCTCTGTGGTATATTCCTCACAAAGTTCACAGGCATCTGATTTCCTGTTGACTTCTGCATGCAAAATATGTCCGCAACATGAATCAGTACCGAAGCTGCATTAGTATTTTAAAATCATACCCGTTCTTTAACAGAAATTATTTACACAATATGTTTACCAAGTAGCATTTTTGCTTCAGAAGTCTAATAAGAACTAGACATAGCAGTTACATTTTTGAGAAATTGGAATCTTTACTACTATAACTTATCAAAAGTGCCTGAATATGAAAACTTCACCCATAGTTCTTACATCAATTTATCTAAAAGAAAGGGATATTTGTAAATTGACACACATTTGTAAGGCTTATGGAAAGGAACGTTAGGATTGGTCTTCCTTTCCCATCAAATGAACACAAAAGACCTCTACAAATTGATCAAAGCAATTCAATAAGCCATGCTTGATTAGCATAAGAAATATATACAATCTGAAATAAGATGAAAGTGTATTTGAATAATCTTCTTCGTAAACACTTACAAAAGAACAAAAATAAAAACAAAACGAGTTTCTCAATAAGGCAAAATAGCTTATATGTTAATTTGTAAAAAAATTCTTACTTTTCTTTTTCCTAAAATACTTGCAACAAGTTTATCAAAATAAACCCTCTGGAGGAATATGTAACTATGTTCTATGCATCTCACCGAGCATGACAACAGAAAGCAAAAGGATGATAAAAAGTTAGTCTAAAAATCTTACCGCCGTAGTTTGCCAGTTCTCTTGCATCGCAAACCCAAGCAGCACCCAACAAAAACAGAAACAAAAGCCCCATTCTTCCGTCCATGATCCCTGTGACAAACACTTCAAAAACCAATGGTAAATTCCACCAGAAAAAAAAAATAGACAGAAGCTAACGGTTACAGAGATACACACGTATACAGAATTAATCTTCAACTGAAGCGAATATATGCAGCATCAACATATATTTTCAACAACCTTATCAATTAAATATTCATTATGTAGAGATTAGCAATAATACAAATATGCAACGTATATAAACCATAATACAATAAGTGGCATAACAATAATGTCGAACCAACGAAGATAACTGCAGAAAATAAATCAGTTTGAATTGCATGATCATAAAAACAAAAAGACATTTATATTATTATGTTTGTATGTATTGAATTAAAAGCCATAGAGATGAATGCATAACAAAGATGAAAAATTGAGGAGGCAATTATGATAAGAAAAAACGTTAATTATAACGAACGACATAGGAATGAAGAAGGAAGATTGCCTGTTGTGGAAGAAATTAGGGCAACGTCTTAAAGAAATGTGTCAGGTGCAACTACGAGGGTCTGGAGAAGGGAAAGGTCACACAAAAGTTATGATTCCTATCACGTTTATAATTTACTTTTAGTTATTTATAATTTACCTTTTCACCTTTCTAATCGGCTATATCAGTTTTGAAAAAAAGTAAAAATCCAAATCAATGGCTATTAATTTTGTATTTAGAAATTCTTTGTTCGATCCCTTTATTTTAGTTTAAAATTTAAATATGAAGTCAGTTCAAGTTAAACACTTTGGTTTGGATTATATCAATTTTGAATTTTAGTTTGTTAGAAATATATTACATAAATAGTGAATTACTTAAACTGAATAACTCACCAAAGAAATTTAAAATGTCAAAAGTGAGTGATAATGTCAACATGTCATTAATAGCATTTTTATTTGATTTTTATTTTAACATATTTAACACAAATGAATATTTAGTACAATTAAATGTTACATAAATGGATTACAAATTGGGTTCAACTCAAATACGTTTAAAAACATAATCGAAATTGATTGAGTTTACACATTACTTGTATTCATAAACATTCATAAGGTAAAGTATTATATTTTCAAGAATCACATACTTAAAAATATTATGTTGAGAAATATTTTAAAACGTATTCGGTTAAATTTTTACTTTAATTAGTATATTTTTAAAGTTTAAAATTTTAAAATTAACTGAACCAAAAATGAAAGTTATATGCGGGTTAAAAGAATAATTTACCACATCCTAATAATGAAGAATAGAAAAAACTCGCATAGTAACTATTTTCCGAGAAATCAACAATAAAAACAATTAACACTTCCGCAAAGGTTCAATTACTTAAGCATCATCCTAATATAATAAATAGCTATTTAGATGTGTCATTAAAAATAATTCACTGATGAAAATTCATTAATAAATTTAAGTACTTTCATAATTATATCTATATACCTCCATTAAATAAATAGTTGCTAAAAGATTGTTTTTATTTTAAAAATATTTCCATTAATAAATTTATGCTATGTGATATTCCATAAATACATATAAGAAACTGGTATTTTAGATACATATTCCACAAATATTTCTAACCATATAAAATTTAAATAAATATTTTTCAGTATGGAAATCATAATTTAGTTTAGCAATACTTAATTTATATGATAACACTGACATTTTAAATTACGGATAATATAAAATAAAATAAAATTGAAGTTAGGACCTAAACCCTAATATGATTGAAGATGATATTATAGTTTTAGAGTCTCATTACTCTTATATCTTCCGAGTGAATTCCCTAGAAAGTTCATAAACATGTCAACACGTGTAATGTTAAAAGGGAGAAAAAAACAGAACAACCTCAGGCATATCAGAAATATAACATCAGCTTACAAGAGTCAAATTGACATAAATCATCTCTACAAGTGGCATCACAATAGATGGAAACATTAGTTAATATACAAGGAGAGGTAAAAGAATGCAACAGACAATAATCTACTCAAGCAGGCACAATAAGTGGATGATACACTGATATGGGAAAGATCGAAGATGCAAACATGAGTTTTTCAGCACTAGATGATGATCAAGAAAGCCATCAATCACCTCAAGTTCAGTGTTGGCTTCTTCTTCTTTTGCTGCTTAGTCAAAAGAAGAGAGAATCTACCAAATCCAAATTTCTTTCTCTTTGCAGAAAACGGCTTCTGAACATTTTCCTTCTCAGCTTGGAAGGATGATGCATCTGCATTTTCTCTTCCTAGCATCTGACCAAGAGAAACCTTCCGTTTCACCGACACTCTTTCTCCAACCATAGCTCCACCTTCACACTCTTCTGGCATCATCAACTTTCTACTCAATATTTGCCCTATAGACAGTGTTGGCTTCAGAACTGGTTTCACCTCATCATGTACCAGATTCAACCCGTTCACATCGAGTAACCGAGATTCCTTCCGGTGGTGAGAAGGGTAAGCATTTTTAAACTTGGTCGAGTTATGTATGGAGGACCGCCGTCTGTGTCCGTCGGACCGCCACTTCCTTAACGCCTCTTCAACTGCTAACTTTCCCAGATTTGCAGCCTCCACCCTTTCTAGAGCTTCCTCAAGGGCCTTCTTGCTGGTTTTAACTTCCTCTGTGGCTTCCTCTACCTTCATAAGTGTTTGATAAAACACAAATAAGAGAAAGTTTGAAGAATTGAAGTATGAGAACGAGTTATCAGACAAAAATACAAAGGAAAAATTCAAACATAGGATAAATGTATCTCTAACAACCTTTTTCACAATGTCCATTTTTGAAACATTTGCTTCATCAACTAGAAGCATAGCATCTACAACTCTCTTCTTAGAATGTTCCTCGGCCTCCCGCGCCTTGCAGGTCAGTGCAGCATACTCTTCAAACGAAAGGGTAATTCCATCATGCTTCTGTATGAATTCTCCAGGTGAATTATCATTATGAGATAAAGCTTTCATCTCTGCAAGTGCAGCTGCTTCTGCTGCTCTAGCAGCTTCCTTTATTTTTCGAGCAGCAACCAACCTGATTTCAGCAGTTTTTATCATAGCTTTTGTCTGTTCAATCTCAGACATTGCTTTCGAGACTTCCGATTTCGCAGCTTCTCCCATTCTCTTGAAATTCTCTGCTTCAGAACTCAACCGATGGAGCTCTTTTGTAATATCTGAAGGGTTATCCAAACCAGCATCTTTTGCCACTACCAGTTTTAGCTTTGTCTGGTTTAGCTCTTCCTCCAGACAGCATATCTTTGAAGAGTTCTGAGTTAACCTCTCCCGTGTCTTCTCAAGAGATAATCTTTCCTTCTCTAACTTCTTATTGAGTGATTCAACAGAAGCGCGAACATCGGCAATATCGCTTGTGGTTCTGTTCAGGTTCAGTTTTGCTTGCTCCAATTCCTTTAATATTAAACCTGGTGCTGATGAATGATATTGGACACCACCTTCCTTCAAATCCTGAACAACATTATTCACTTGGTTTTTCTTATCTTCTTTAGCAGAAGACATATCATTGCACACACTCGTTTGGAAATTCAATTTCGCTTCAGATTCTTCTTTCTGCAACTTCGATTTCAAATTCTCCACAAGCCTTTTGGTACTTTCCAACTCTTTCAAGACATCGAGAGTTTCCCTTTCTTTCACGATCAGCTCTTTCTCCAATAAAGCAGCATGATCCTCCAGTTTTCCAGGATCAAGCTCTTCTGTGTGAGTGTGATGCAGCTAAAAAGAGAAGAAGAGAGAAACTTTAATTGTGAAATTAACTCAATACAAATGCCGAAATATAACTCGAAAACATCATAAAAAAGCATTAAAAAAAACTGCATTTAAGTTGTCCTTATCTAAACAGAAAAAAGCCACGAAAATGTTACACTGGAAAAAATATAATCCAGCTAAGATATCTTATGCATGACCTTCATAGTCATGGCGAAGGGTTCTTCTTACTTAGCAGCTGCTAGCACACTACCCGAAAATAAATAAATAAACAAACAAACGGAAAAAAAAACATGCAAATGATTTGAACTTTAATATCATCTACTTCTCACATTTAGTGAAGATTCACAATTTATAATATTTTACTTTAGATCACTGCCCTTCAGATCCAAACCAAAGTCTACTCAGCAGAACAAAAATGGTTACGCACAATAAAAACAACAACAGTAAAAATAACAAATCCCCATTTCTTATCACGACACCATAGACAACAGAGTTGGCAGAAGCAAAAACAACACACGAAACCATTTTCTTCGAAATGTTCAAAACCAGAAAAGGTCGAAGCTTTTCCTTTGTGCAATGCGGTTACTACACGAATCACAGCTTCAAAGCAAAAAGACGCTGATGGGTTGTTACCTCAGGCGCGAAATGCTTATTGCCAAGACCATTGAGAATGGGTTTCCAATACCCAACGCCGCCGAACCGCGAGACGGCTTCCCTCACCGATTCGAACGGCGCCGATGTATCGATCTCCGCCCTGAAACCCGATTCAGGCCGGTTCGCCGCCGTGTCGGAAACTTCCATGTGAAAGACTGGAAAAAAGTGAAAAAACAACGGAAGTAATGACAACAATAATTATAACAATAAAACGACAAGGAAGGGTTGGTGTTTTGGCGATTGTAGAAGTAAACATGGGAACTAAATAGTTAACAGAAACAAACGGTGTGTTGTTCTTAGTTTGCCGTGAGCTGACACCGAAGTCTTTGCCTTGATTTTCGAAACTGGGTGGGACCGGGGCCCGCCACACTTCTCAAGCGCAGACTCTTGTCTGTCAACGGTAACAAACGATGTGTCTCGGCTTAAATACTATACTATTATTAATTTATTAGATTTAAATACGTACCTTATCAAATTTAAAATGTAAAGTGTATTCAGGTTGCATAAACTATACGTAAAGAGCGTGATGAAATTAGAATAAAGACTCCAAGATTAGGGTGTTATTAGGCCCACTGGGATTTGGACGGTGATTTTTGAGGTTATTCATTATAATATTAAAAATGTAACTTTTTTTTTTTAATTTTAAATACAATGATACAATTAAATTATTGAATAAAAAAAGCATATCACTAAAAGCAATAAAAGTTTAATGCTGTATATAATATATGAAAATAAAAAATTTATATAAATAACTTATATTGTATGAATAAAAATTCAGGTGTTGTCATGTGTGTTCTTAATTAAAATAGTTATTATAATAAAAAATTATAAAAAAATATTTACCATAACCGGAAAAATAGAAATAAAAATGTAAAAAAAGTTTAAATCTAGATAGCTATAGAAAAGAATATTTTCTTTATACTAGGATTGAAGTATAGACTTATGAAAATACAATTGTATGTATGACTATGTTTTATATATTTTTATAGTATAGAATATATTTAATACTAATAAATCATGAATTAATTTGTATACTGGCTATGATAGACTTCCAATCTAATATTAAGATAATGTAATGAGTTTGTAATTTTTTTTAGGACGTTACTTAACTTTATCATTCATAATTCATAATTCATGTAGATTGATTCTTAGATTAGGTTTGCAATGTGTTTCTTTATATTTCATGTTTCACCTCAATTGTTTTAGTGGATCGTAACCATAGTCCATGAGCACAACCACGTGGCTTTGGGGAAATTTTCATTTTAGAGTAACCTTTGAAAGCAAGAGAAAAAAAAAAAAAGTATGACATAAATATAATTTACAACATATAAGCAAAACCTAAAATTACTTATCATTTGCACTAATAACATAGCAGGAAAAGAAAAAAATACTCATCATTCATGCATCCAAGCTCAGCATGATTGCCCAATTTACTTTATAATAATTCATAAAGTGGGGATTTGATAGTGACCAAAAACATTCTAATTGATATCATTCAATTGTTGAATCAAGTAGTAAGGAACAATGATATATAGTCCAGTCAAATTTCTTAAAAAATTTTAAAATTATTTATCATAATTCAATTGTTGTCACTTCATTTCTAGCTTTGATCAGAGGTGTCTCAAATTTCTTCAATAAATCTTAAAAGATCTGGTGAAGATTAGGGAGGATCTTCGCTATAAACTCAAGATGTGCTTTGATGAATGTAAATAGAAAATGAAAAAGTTGGGTTCAGATTTTATCATGTTTTATCTTAAAATTAGTGAGCATTATGCATGCTATATGCATATGTTTAGCACTATGTTATAGGTATTCATAATTCTCGAGCCTTACATTATGCATTAAACTTTGATATTAAAAGAAAAAAAATTTAAAAGCAAAATATTTATTAATAACTCAATTCACCCTTCGTCATCTTGGTTTTTGTCTTACGCAAACATTTCGTTATGCGATTCTAATAATATAATATCACTTTTTTTTATTGAACATAAGTACTTTACTTTTGTAATAAGTGTATTAGTTTATGAATGTGTTAAACAAAAATGTTTATAAATAATCATCTCCATTTTCTCTTCCAAATATGTTCACGCTAAGTATCATTATGAACTTTGACATCTTAGTTGACATCTCAAAGTCCATCAATCATTTGTCATGACATAAAAAATTATTAAAAGAAAAAAGAAAAAAAAAATGAATACAAAGCATTGGGTAACCACACCAAACCTATGATAATAATAGCACTTCATGAAACAACCTATTATGAAAAACTGTAAATAAATACATGAAGGTAAAATGTTAACCATTTATATTGTTTGCTAGGGATAAAAGTCAAATTATATAACTTATCAACACAATGATTTCCCTCATGAAAAACATGAGAAACTTTGAATTGCATATGCTTACAAAAATGCAAACACCAACATCATCTCTCTCTAAAACTCTAAGGAAACACTCATTCATCTAAGAAACTATGACAAACTAAAGTAGAATCACTCTCCAACCAAAGTCTCTAAAAGCTTTCCCTCCAAGCATGCTCCAAAGTATAAATGATCTTTGTAAAATCGAAATAAATAGAAGTCTACACTCCTAACAAAGCTGAAAAACTATCTACATATTCACCTCGACTTTCTCTAAAAATATTAGTACATGTAGATAAACCACAACAACCCCCAGTTGCACCATCAATATTCACCTTAAGCCAATTAGTAGATAAAACTTGTCATATTAGATATGTAAATGAAACCACCATACTCTCCCTAGTTTGAATATTGAAAAATTTTACTCACATGCTTATTAGATTTATTCATAGTCACACACACCAATTTCCTATTAATTAAAAAAATAGCAAAAGTAAAAGCAATTGGATCCTAAAATATATTGTGGTTTCTCATCCTTCAATTCATCCAAATAATCATAGTAATGACAACCACTTTAATCTGATTAAATAAAGGACTACAAAAAGACTTTATAAACTGAACAACCAAATCCAAAGAGTAAAATTACTAATCTTGAAAAATATCCTTCAACCATTCTCACAATCACATAATAATAGACTCTCTTAATCTCAATACTTTTTCTTATGCCTTTAATTTTATATTTGGTAAACCATTTAGTGTTTAAAATGATTTTTATTTGTGAAATTTTTATATGATACCAAACAAACTAAATTGGATTTTCAAACTATGGAGGTTGTTGTATAGTTAAAGCAATCTCTAATAAGAAATTTGACCGGTTCATCGTCTCTCATGTGTGCAATAAAAGTTCTTATAATGTACGTGATTAGATGTTTATATTTTATGTAGACAATAGGTGAACATATAGAAGTTGAAGTCTCTTGTAAGCAACGAATATGAATGAAAGATTTGAGAGTTGGCGGTTGAATTTTGGGCATGGATTAGGCAAGATTGTGATTATAAGAATCTACTTTTAGGCCAACAAGAATACATTCAAAAACTCCCTAACCGTTTTGACACGAGTTGTGTCAAGATACATGACAATTTGTTAACGTCATCTATTCTTCTATATGTAACCATTACTACCTGTTTAAAATTTGAGAAGAAATACGGAACTCATGTTAGTTATACTAGTGCAGTGGGAATTCTAATATGTATATGATGTGCACTAGAGTAGACCTTGTCCAAATAATTAGTTTAATATATATATATATATATATATATATATATATATATATATATATATATATATATATATATATATATATATAAACACTCAATGTACTTTTAATTAAATCTTAAGATATTGTATACGATAATAGTGATAATCATAAGTTTGATAGAAAATTTAATCATATAAATTAAAAAAATAATAAAACTTATAATGTTATTATATTTGAAATATATCAAATAATTATAAAATAATTTAAATCTTTTATCTGAATTACACACGACAAAAAACAAATTATTATTAAAGAGATAGTTTTAACTTTAAATTTAGCTTATTTGATTTATGAATTAGGTAATAAGTTCACGACTTAATTAACAAACGGAGTCTCATAGATGTTTCAAATCAATTTTTGACACTTTTGTAAATAGTGGTGGAGCAAGGAAAAAAAAAGTACCACACAAAATAGTGAAAGAAGAGGGAGAGACTTGACTTGTATTGTAAAAGCGAGGATAAATTACGCATTACTATTTATGTATAAGAAATGTGACAAAAAAGAAAAAGAGAGAGATTTGACTTTTGCAATGAAAAAAATGAAAAAAAAATTGAGAAAATACACTTTATCCTTTTCCTTTATACTTTAGAGCTTTGCATTGCTCATCATACACCTATCAACTTTCTTCCTGCACCCCATCAAATATTCCGAATTTTTTTTTCTAGTATAAGAGTGAGTGAGTCTCTTCAGAAAAAAAAAATCGGAATGTGATTTAATGCTTTCCGAAAAATAAAATCCAGAATGATGAGGTGCAGGAAGTAACAGACTTCCCTTAATTACTTTTGTATTGGGCCTGGTCCATGTATGGAAGCTTGATGCATCAATTAGAAAGTAAATAAAATATAAGGCTTTATCTTTCTGCGTCTCAATAATTTATAATTGCACTCATATAATTTTTAAAATGGAAATTTTATTATTTGTAAAAGTACCTTTTAAATTATGTGTTCCAAAAATCTTCTAGAATTAGTTATTCTGGAATTCTTGAATTTCACACACTTTTTGAATATATGAAATACATTTAGAATGAACAATTTAAAATAAAATTGTTAGAATAAGTTTTTTAAAACATATATTTTTTAATTAGCGAAAGTAAAAATATATAGACTAATAGAACACTAAGATGCTCTAACTCATATAATCTCAAAGTATGTATAAATGACTAAATCTCATACATTAGATTATAAAATAGTAGTATGTATAGTATAAATATTACACCTTATAAATATACAAGTTTCTACTCACAAGGCATGTCATATTAAACTTGAGGTAGCAATCTAAGAAGCGAACTATGTGTGTGTATTGTATCTGGGTGAAAATACCACTAAAATCGTGACCTTTGTGTTTGACTTCACTCATTGGCTGCATACCTTGTAATAGAAAAAGAAGTGCAACCTCTTGATTTCCTTAGCAGGTCTTACTTCATAGGTAATCCTTCAATATCATGTCATGTACTCCTTCATAAGACCTTGTATATAACTTATGCAGACATACTAAAACACCTGCATACATTGAGCACATATGTAATAAACATAATCCCTACCACATTTTTAAGTCTCTATACTTAGCCTTACCCATACTTGTTCTCTAAGCAATCTTTACATCAATCCTTATTGTACAATCATAAAACATGTTACGAGACTCATACACCAATCAGGATATGTGAAATTAGCCTTTGGGATTTTATGTATTATCCAAGCCCAAACCTTTGGTTGCGCTAAAGTAAACACTTCCTTTGCATCTTGTACCCAAGTGTCACCCTCATACACCTCCACATCTTGTTTCCTTTATTATTCAGTTGTAATAAACTAAATTGCAAGGTGTTGTTGTGGAGCATGGTAATGTAGAGAGCTTACACCGATCCATATGTAACACATATTCCATACTTTGCTTGAAAACTTGCATCTAAAGAACAAATGGCCCAGTGTTTCTTTGCATTGACTGCAAAAAGCGCAAGTTGTACTCCCAATTACCACCCTTCGACAACCTAAATTTTCTCTTGTAAAGTAGAATGCATATGGTAACACTTTAACTTTCCAAAGTTATTGCTCATAGAAGTTTGCATTTTCTCCCACAACACTATTTTGTAGTAACTTATATGTATGTTGATAGTACATTCCTATCATTCACCACCCTTCCAAGTCCACTATTGACACTATTGACATGAATCATGTCTATGGTTTGCAAGAATTTTGTTACATGTTCTAGTTCCCATTCAAACCATGCTCTTCTCCACTCCAAATTCCATTCCCATCTATTTTCTTTCTAGATGCCTATATCTCTTATGTAAGCATCCTTAAAATTTGAGTTGTTAAAAGTTCTTGGAAAATGTGTTTCAGAGGCACCTCATCCACCCAATTATTCTCTTAGAATTTAATTTTTTTCATTTGTGCCTATTTTTCAAATGACATTGTTTTCAACCTACCTACTTGCTCTCCCGCCACTACACACCTTCCTTAGATTCTTCCACCACTCGGATTCCTTTGATGTGTCGTATGTACTATTCAAACTCTTCCACAATCCATATTTTGCCTCTAAAACATCTTTCCAAAGTTCATGTGTCTATGTTCCTAGTCTTTATCTCCACTTTACTAAAAACGCTTTATTAAATAATGTTAGGCCCTTAACTCCTAACCTCATACCTTCTTTGGTTGACATACTTTTTCCCAAAACATATACAATATCTTCTTAAAACAAACATTCCAAAATGAACTTTCTAGAAATAACTTTTCGAAACACATGGAATGCGTTTTATTTCGAAATTTCAATATAACTTATGGAACAAAGTTCTTGTAACATAATATAATAAATTTCAGAACAAACTATTTCTTTTGGAATGAGTTCTTCATCTTCTTCATCTTAATAATTGCAATTGAGAAAGAAATATAACAACAATAGTGGTGGTGATATGGTATAGTACAATGAAAAGGGATATTTTAGTCATTTTACATTATCGTTAGAGGTGTCAATTTGGCCCAGCCCACAGGGCTTGGTCTTGACCCATGAGGGCTAGGGCCAAAAAAGCCCACAATAAAAAAAACCCCCATCAAAGAAGCCCACAAGGTCAAAAACCTAACAAAATCCATGTGGGTCAAGGCCAACCCATGGGCTTTCATCTTCAACATGAAAAATATATTATTTTTTAAAATATATTATTATCTATGGGACGGGCCCGACGATCTAGACGGGCCCAACGACCCGAACAAGTACAACGACCCAGACATGCTTGACAACCCAACAAGAACAACGACCAGGACGAGCTCGACGACACTGACGGGTCCAATGACTTGAACGAGCTCGACGACTGGAACAACCCAACGATCCAAATGGGCCCTACCATCCGGTCGGACCAAACGACCTGGACCAACACGACGATAAAGACGGGCCCGAATATCAAAAACTTGTTAAGACTTTGGCAAGTGTACCAAGTCGCGCAAGTAGTAACCGATAAGACCGGGATATCGTTTCCCAAGAGACACGTGTATACTAAATATTTGCATAATTAGTGACTAATTTAAACTAATGAATAAATCCATATTTTGAGTTTCAATGTATGAAATTAAACTTTGCATAAATAATTAAAATTGAACTTTGGAAGTTAAAGACACTTAGTGAATGGAAAAGATTAGAAATGATATGACTTGATATTGTCGGAGTTAGAATTCACCAACTATGCTCTCATGCAACTACAATTTAACATCCTCTTCATTAATATGCTAATGCCAACCCACAATATTACTCAAACCCTAATTCCTTAATAGATTGAGCCTAAATTTCCTTATTAAAAGTCAATTCCTTGAACTCTTAATAAGCAAATTTGCTTTATGCACAAAGGTTTAAGACAACCAATGGGTCAAGCCCCATTCCTAGGTACAAGCTCCATTGAGTTCTCTTATTCCAAATCTAGGTTTCAAAAGATATTTTCACACCCAATGAACCAAAAATCATGCAAGAGATGGCTAAATCAATGCAAGCTTTAAGTGAAGAAATAAGAAGACTAGCAATTAATGAAAGAGTCATATATATAATCAAAACATTTGCATTTACACAAGAGTTTCGTGGCTACATCTAACCCCAACAAAAATGGGTTTAGCTCTCCATTGCCATGGAGAGCTCAAGCTTAAAAATGGAAGAGATGGAAGAGAAAGAGATACAAAGAGGAAGATGGAGCTGTTCCCACAAGCCCTAGCACTCCTCCAAGCTCTCCAAATGTGTTCTTCGTGCCTCCAAAATGCCAAAGATGCTTTTCCCCTCGCGAAAACAGAAGAAAAGGAGCCAACTTGCCACATCAGCGAACACAGGCGCCTGGCGGAAGGGTCTCACCGCCAGGCGGTATCGAGCAAACAGTGGGCAAAACTGGCAGCTACCGCCCGGCGGTGTCCAGTTACCGCCAGGCGGTTCGTAACAGGGGCGCCTGGCTGGCGCTTGGTTGGCGCTTGACTGGCGGTCTGTTCCGCCTGGCGCTTGCTTCGTGTCGCCAGGCGCTTCCTGTTGACATTTTTCTTCTTCTCCTTGCTATTTCGGGTCACTCATTAATCTGGATTTTTTGACAAAGCTTCCCATCTACAAAAAGGACACAAAAAATGGGGATTAGTGGTATATTTAGATAAATGTAACCCAAAATGTATT
>Ga0214545_1005436_pt1 | contig 23008 bp, 15 predicted proteins | sample CNSS4metaG_FD_160064 | JGI IMG/M metagenome (GOLD analysis project Ga0214545, IMG submission 160064) | Root nodule microbial communities from cowpea collected in UCLA plant growth center, Los Angeles, California, USA - CNSS4 | ecosystem: Host-associated > Plants > Roots > Nodule | place: USA...
TATATATATAAAGATAACAAGGAAATAATAGATTGAGAATCGACCCTGTGTCAAATAATAACAGAACTTGGATGGATATATAATCCACTTTGTATTAATCTCACGAAGAAACTTTTTTATTAAAACTTTCTAAGATTATATAATTAAATAGTATATAAAATACAAAATTCTTTCGCAAATCGATAGTCATTTATATAGAGAAGTTTGAAAGGAAAAGGTATATAAATTATTTTAATTTATTTATATAAGAATTACAAATAAATTTGTTTAGAGTGGTACTATGTGTATTTGTGTGGAATTTGATACAAAATCTTCGCATTAATTTATTGAATTTATATAGGGATGAGAGATTTTTACTGACGTTAATAAACCTGTAAAAAAACAAAAATTTATTGACAAAAAAGTTTTACCAACAAATTTTAAAATTTTAATTATGGATAAAAATATTTGTTAGTAATATCGTTAAAATTTGTCTTCAACATCGACAAAATGATTGTAATTTGTATTACTGACAAATATTTGTGTCGTTAACATATTTCTTGTTTTTTTTTTTCTAAATTATAATTGTTATTACCAACAAATTTGTTCATTGGTAAATTGCGCCAGTAAAAAAGGAACACATTTTCCCACTTTGAGTTTTGCCTAATTATTGTAAAATTTATTAATAATTATGTCTTAAAATTTGTCGATAGTTTGTAATTTCTATTATAGGTGATTTTTTTCGTCAATAAAATCCACCAATAAAAACAACAATTAATTTCTCGTCAAATTTGAAGATTTTTTTTATAGATTAAACGGGATGACTCATAAGAATAAGAGAAAAACGAGGAAGAGAAGAATGAGAAACCAAAGTCAGTGTCAATGGTGGTGGTGAAGACACGATAACGATGCAACAATAGTAAGCAAAAACAGTGGAGGAAGAGGAAGAGAAAGAGAAAGGGGAGGAAGAGGAGAGTGAGGTGGAACTCAAGGCAACTAATGTGATGACAATGACAATAATGGAGAAGGAGGAGGAGGGCGAGAATGAAAGGAGGAAGAATAATAGGAACATAAGAAAAAAGGAAGATGACTCTATGCGATAATTACAGACGAATTTTACTGACAACAAAATTTGTCAATAACTACTAACATATATTTATCGATGAATATTGATTGATGAATTTTTTTTGTTGGTAATCACAACAATTTTTTTTTATTCGTTGGCAAAATTTATTAACAAACAATTGACTATTAATCGTTGGTAAGATATAAGTAAACTTGAATTAACAACAAATTTTGTTCATTACTAATTAGTAATTTTCTTGTAACTACTTTGCTTATTTATATTTTTATAAAATGACACTGCATTTCTTCCTTTTACTTAAAATATTATATTAACTAAAACTTAAATAAAAAATAATAAAAATTGAAAAATTAAAATTTTAATATAAATATTAAAAAATTTCTTATTTACATAAAAACTTAAAATATATAAATAAAATAAGAAACCAACATCATTTCTATCAAAATATCCATGAGTATTTTTATTATGTATTTTAAGGGTGATAGTTGTGTGTCAATTTATTGAACACATGAAGTAGTTAAATGCCTATTACAAAACCACAAGAGTTTCACTAAAGAAAAAATAAGTACAATATTTCCATTAAATTACAACCAAAACCCAATCTAAATTTTTATTAAGTTGACTTATTAAAGAAAACAAATTCGATATAAACCTAATCAAGTTAAATAAAAAATCACATTAAACTCAACTCAATTAAAAGTTGCACTCCTAATGAAAAACAAAAAGGCAATATAGTGTCTTTCTATAATTGAAACACATAAAAATAAAACTAACTAATCCTAAAGAAATAACAACGGATCTTACTATGTGATTTTTGTGTGTCATTTTCTTTCACAACATCACATTATAATACTAGTTACTAATGTGAACATACAAACATCTAATAGTGTTTTAAGGAGAATCATATCGAATTATTGTAAGGAATAGAATGATTTACCGAAATTATTAGTATATATAGTTGATTTATAACAACTATTTCAAATCATTGTAAAAGCAATATGATGACATAAGACACAAAATTATCATTGTTGAAGATGAAGCCAATTATCATTTCACGAAATTGTTAATAAAAAAGCACTAAGTTGGATACAAAGTTAGTAAAAACATTTGCACCCAAATGCTTCTCACCTGTAATATTTCATTCAACTAAACATAATTTGATAAACAATTATGTATTTCATTTCAATCCTTTACAAAATGTCTCATTGAAAAATCATTTAAATTATAGAATTTTTTTAAGTAATCTCTAAATGTTTATCCTTTTGCCAAATAGAATGGTTATTATTTCAACATTTATTCGAAACATTTCAACAAGTAACTAACTACTAATAAGATATACGTAGCTAGTAAGGAAGATCTTTTACGCAAAAGTGAATTAAATTTTGCCTAATCACCTTAAAATTGAGAGAGATTTTGTTACATGCAAATATTTATTCAATTTTTCTGATTTAAACAAATTTGAATACTTTTCAGGACTTATTATATGAGATTTATCCACCTACAAAGTAGATTCTACCTTGAAATAATCCCATACTTTGATCTAAAACAAAAACCCATTTATTATTTCTCTTGTTTGGTAAGAAATTGAAATAATTAACAGGGAAATCTTACTACAGGTTAATAATCAAATTTTCCTATAACTCCTAATCTTCAAAAAATCAATTGATAAAAGAAAAAATGAGATGGTGACAAAATAAAATATTAACATGAATTAATGTTGGCTGAACATTTGGCACATTTATTTCCTTCTTTATGTAGATTCGAGTCTTATCTCGGAAGTTTGTTCCTTGGCACCTTTGAGGACACTAGAAGTTACAACCACCTTCTCCTAATCAAGCTAAAAGCATCTTTAAAACAAAAGTACCGTAAGAACTTTTATGAAATTTTATTTTAACTTGACTGAATTTTACTTCCTGTCCCTCACGTCCTTCTGCGTTATTTCTTTGAAAACAAAAACATTGAAAGATGAATTCCTTTGCCCTTCCTTAGCCGCCAAAGTCCACGTTGACTTAGTCCCACGTGGCACCCAACCACCAATACTTTTCCTCCATGTTCATGTTCATTTTTTAGCATTCAATAAAAGATCATGTCTTATAAAAATAAACGATCCTCTATTTCACACAGTGCTGAAGTCGTCTTCCTTCATCTAAATAACTTCACAATATTCCCATATTATAAAAGGTTCTCTAATTCAGAGAGAGGGAAAGAACATGGATAAGTTATGCAAGTTGTGTGATGAGGTCAAGCTTTTTCTTTTTCTTTTGTTCAAAAACTATTTTGCTTTGTCAGTCAAATGTGGGAAAATACTGTTTGCCAAAAACAAGGGCAAAGTGTGGTGATAGAGAAAGCTTCAACTTTAGTTGGCCCAAGCCTGAACAAGGCGTGCCACAATTTAGAATTGACTACTCGACTTCAAGTGCTAGACAGTTGTCAGATTCAATCCCTCGTTACAATTTCTGAAAAATGTTTAATTCAATTATATCGATGATGTAGAATAAATAGTAAATATTGTACTTATAAAGAAATAAATGAATCATTCAAACACACACAATTGAACAAAAATGAATAACCCCCACAGGTAGCGGATACAGCAAATCCATACCCATATCATAGCCTAAAGACTAAAGTAAAGAAAAGGGAAAAAATAAGCTTTATCTTTTGACAACTAGGTCCATGATTAAGGAGTGAACAAAAAAACAAAGGGGAAAGGAAAAAGGACTTCGATCATGAATGGCGTGGGTATGCAAGGTGTCATCATCATCACCATTCACAACTCCAATAATCATCTCCAACAATAAAATGAATCATTCTGCTGCATTTGGAATAACTCAGACCACTAAGGCTTATATCAATTAATAATAATCATTCTGCTGAATTCCACACTTGAGATTGGGAAAACATACGGAATTGAACTAAAAACAATGCTTACAAAGAATATGCGACGAAAACGTATGAACATTAAACAAATCAAGTAATTTAGCATGGCTTCTTCCCCAATGGTGTGTTCTGCAGCAAGAACAATCTTTCTCTGGAGTCCCCTTCGGTGATGATTTCTGGAGAAAGAATAAAACAAACAGGGTACACATCTATTGCAAAGAGACTTCTAACTACGTAGTTGTACCCATTTCTATGCCTATTTACAGTAAGAATCTCAATTCTCAAACTGAAATTTGAAAACTTGCTTCCAAAATGCAACTCCACCCAAATCAATCTTCCAAAACCCATGATGTTCTCGTGCTACTGCTACTTCTTCTTCTACTGAAGAGCGAGGTTGAAAGGCTACGGCTTCTGGTCAAAGCCCCAATTCTCCCAAACCAATTGCGGAATATTCTGCCAAATCCACCGCGACTTTCCCTGACTCTCCCGCTTCCAACTGACAGAGAGATTCTCCTGGAACCTTCGCTCGAATTCCCACCACTCTCCATCTCCGTGTACACCACCGGCAAGTGGCTCTCACCGGCGAACCTACCCACAGCGAATCCGCCGCCAGGCAGTCTCCAGATGGTCAAACCTACTGCTTCCTCCTCGATCTGGCCCGCAACTCTGCTCTCAGATGATGACTGCTCCGAGGGCAACTCGTGGCGGCACACCGGGCACGAGTTTCGCATCGAGAGCCACGGGAGAATGCAATCGGAGTGGTAGAGGTGCTTGCACGGCATCTCACGCGCCAGCGCGCCCAGCTCGAAGGCCTCTTTGCAAACAGCACAGTGCGTCTCTGTCACGACCTGAGACTCAGCGATTTGCACCGTCGGCATTGACTCTATCGCCGCCTTGGACGCCGGCGGATTCTCTGACCTCCCGAAGCCGTTGATCTCGATCTGCGAAACCTGCTCCAGCAACCGATCGAATCCCGATCCGAGCAAAAACTCCGACATCGTCGACGGCAGCGGCCGGAGACCCGCGCCATCGTCGCCGTCGTAGTACAACTCAAAACTGCTCTCCTCGTCCTCCCCCGGCCCCCGGAGCACGATCACCGGGTTGAACGGCGAGTGCGTCCCGGCGTTGCGGCGTCGGCGGCGGAACCCCTGCCTTCTGGTGGCGCCGTCAGCGATGAGGGAGACTGCCGGCGAGTGGCCGGCCTGGACCTTCTCGACGAAACCGCCCTGGCAGCGGGGACAAACGACATCGTTGTGTTCCTGGATGTGAACGAAGCGGGTGCAGCTGTAGCACCAATACGACGTCGTGTCGGAGCTCATGTTTTTGTTTTGTTGAGAAGAAAAAGTTGAGAGAGGAAATGAAATTATAATTGCCAAATTCCAAATAGGTGCGCAATAGATAAGACCCTTTTAAAGAGTCAGAGCAACTACAACGCGTCTCTTCTGGTGGCTACACACCATGCCCAACACTACCTGTGCTGGAAATTACGCCTCATTTCTTTTTTTTTTTTTTTATTTCTCTTTATTTTATTATTTAGTTCATTTTTATCTAAATTAACTAAAACCAAATTAATAAATCTTACTCCTCACATCTCAACTTGTAACACGATTAATTAAAAATAATTAAAATATATTAATTGATTATTGAAGTAGGCGTCACAGCTGACAAGACCGTGAGTGGCACCAACCTAAGCCACTCACTCACGGCAACATAATTCTCAATCCTTTTATTTCACATGGTAAATATTATATTATATTCCTTTTTATACATTAAGAAACATTTTTGCTTAATTTTATTTTTTATTTTGGAATGAAAAATAGTGAGAGTGAAATGATTAGCTAGTTCATTACTTTACACGAGAGAAACAGAGTCCGCTAGATCATGAACTTGGTTTCCACGATGCACAGCTTCATTCATGCACACATTCTTTGGGTAACAACAACAAAATCATTTTTCTTAACATGCCATTCACACTATTCACTCACTTTCTAACCACTACACTACTCAATCATCATTTCTCCCTTTTTGCAATAATATTATATACTAATACACCAAAATGGTAATATAGATTATAAATTTTACTTTTTACAATATTTTAATTAATTTAATTTTAATTGGAATCCTGTCTGTCAGATAAGAAGGTCAATGGTATAAAAGAACACTCTTAATTTTATTTGAGTTTAAATTTTATTTTAATTGAGTTTAAATTTTGTTATAGTTAAAATTGTAATCATCAAGGACGTGAATAAGTGTTGTAGTTGAAAAAATAATAATTACATTTATTTTCAATTAAATGATGTTATTATTAAAAACACATGTAAAAAGTGAAATTTTAATTATATTAACTTATATTTAAGTTTTATTTTGAAATAAATTCATTTAAGGTGAATAAATGACACAATGAACCATTTTAAAAAATCTCGAATAAGTAGTTCAAAATTTTAGAAGAAATGAATATGATTAGAATTAATTTGGAGAACGTACTTACACGTGTTGAGTAAATGATTGACCACTTCAAGATAAGGTTTTATTCTAGATCATTGTCTACAAGGTCAAATACAAATACAATACAATAATCTAATTTTTAAAATACAATTAATATTAAGAGTTAATTAATGTATAAAGGTTATTATTATAATCACATGTAAATTTTCCATTCTCCTTTAATCAGCGGACTAAACCTGTGGACTCCAGTATTAAATAGCCACTTTCTTAGATTCTCAATTCATCAATTCACTGTTGATTCTGATTTCTGGTCTTCTATATATTTTTTAAAGGGATTAATTAATTCAGCTCATAACATTTTCAAAATCATACACATTCATTACAATGGATTTCAGTGAATGCAAGTTGTAGCAGATAATTTGAAAAACAAAATTATCATTTATTTATACTTTTAATTTAAGTCAATATCATTGTTTCGTATCCATATATTTTATATTAAAAAGTAGTAGGTTTTTGGCAGTTTATAAATTTCCAATCTCTTCATTAAATGTTTGTTAATATTCATATATATATTAACTTTACATATCCGTAGAATGCGTAAAACCATTCATATGCATCTACACCAACTAATCTCACCAAACATGATAATAAAAACACAACCAAAAACCTAATATTTTTCATTACATCGCATGAAATAACTCATTGGTCTATTCTGTATTATTGATGGCACGCCTTAGCAATTTAATTTAAATATTTCAATATATAATAATATATTTGAATTTAAAGTTTATAATTTATTATAATATTTTAATGTGCTACACAATATGTTATCTTTTCATTTTTGTTTATTTAAATTTGAATTTTTGTAGGTTATTATTACTTTTCGTTAAGTTGTTTTTTCTTCAATTTATTGAATCAGAAGCCAATATCCTACGATGGAAGTTTTGGATATCACAAACATTACAAGTTTCACCACCACAAACATTAATTTCTTTTTTTTAATATAATGAGCTCTAAAAAATTTAAAATTTAGTTGAATGTCTACACTTCAATTTTTTAATGATGTGACTGTTAATTAATTTATATGAACTTTATCTTACTCGTAATTTTGTATAGTTCTATTTATTGTGCTCTAGTTGTTAATTATATGATATTAGTGACAAGATAATATTATCGTTCGTAGGCTGATATTGCTTACTTGGTAAACCTATTTCTATCTAATCATTTTCTTAATTTTCAACTCATAAAATTCATTACTAAAGTAATTAAGATGGTTTCAAGAAGTATATATTTTAATCTAATTAATTTAAATGATTAGATGTTATATGATTTAACTTTATGTAGATAATCTGTTACTCGATATTTTTATTTTTATTTTTTGTATAGTTACACTAGCTGCAGTAACATTTTTATTTTTGCTTTGAGCTTGTAATAGTATATTTTATAATAACGGTACTGTTCTTTATGAATACAGTAATTAATTCAGATAAGCATGATCTCCTCCAAACTGGAACTTTCAAATTGATTAAATATAAGGTTAAATAATTTTTGGTGTACTTTCAAATTTTAGTTCATTAAAATTAGTACCTTAATTTGTTTTCTTCTGTGTTTTAGATACCAATATTTAATAAATATATTATTTTGGTTTTGACAAAAAAAATTATATTACTTTTAGATAGACAATGTTAAAATGCAATCGTCATCCTTATACATTTGCCTGTGTCTCAGCATTTGATACCTTCAAATTAATATGTCAACGTAGCTAATATATATCATGTTCATATTACGATATTTATTAAATTTTAAATACCAAAATTACTAATTTTCTTTTGGAGATAATAAGTTCAATAAAGGTTAATTTTGAAGTCGGGAAAAATTTATTTAACCCCTAAAAGTACTAATAAGTATATATGCGATTCCAATTTATAACAAATGAATACAATACAAACATTTAATTGATAATTTAAAAATCTCTCCCTCTCCCTCTCTTTGTCGTACGTGTGAGATAAATTATTTTTAAACCACTAATCAGCCATATTTTTTTAATTTATAATTTGTGAGTGTTTTTCTTAGCTGTAAGTTCTAAAATATATAAACATTTTATTTTTTCAAAATTAAGTTTGTCAAAATAATTACATCAGAATTCATTACATCAATTTTAATGGTTTTCCAAACATGTTAACACTGGTCAACTGAAATAAAAGTTAACCTTAATAACTATAAACAATACAGTAAAACTATAAAAGGTATAAAAGAATATTCGGTAACAATATAATAAACACATAATTGTAAAATAATGTTACAACAAGTTGTAACAAAGGAATTTGCTAATCCCTATCTTCCATTTTTTTACAAAGACCTTTATAATATTACATTTTGAGTGTTTTAAAACAATTATACCTATAGGTCACTAAAGTTTTATTCCCAATCAAATAATTGAATGCATTAACAAAATTTATAAATGCATGATCACATACACTTATTCTGTTTTTATAAAGAATATAAGGTGACAAACCACACCTTACCCAACAGTTTTATATTTCTAGCCAAACATTTTTTTAATCTATTATTTGTCCAGTAATAGTATGATTAGGATATGACATCAAAATTTTGATGATTAATAGCTATAAAAACATGATAAACAAAAACATGTTTTGATGGTGTCTTCTGCTCTGGATCTTCATCGAATTAAATTCAAATAAAAGCCAATAATGAACAATAAGGACAAATGAAAGGCCAATCCAATCCAACATTTCCTATGTTGCAATGAATTTCTTTAACTAATAATCCGACAACATCGTAAATTACTCACTATCCACTGTTAAAACATGTCTGGTTTGAAAACAGTGAAAACTTAAAAAGGTGACAGTAAAATTGGATTTGAAAGCAAGGAAAGATGACCTGAAATTGGTTCTTATCTTAATCATCTTTCTCTTCATCCTCTTCCACAACCTTTTGCCCAAATCCTCTGGGTCCAGCTCTGGCTCTTCCCACCACCTTCTTTTTCTTCTTCTTCCCCTTTTTACTTGCTTCTTCCTTCTCAAACTTCTCCTTCTCTCTCTTCTGCAGGAAATCCACCACTGCTAGATAAATCACCTGCAAATGCAACACAAACACAGTACAAGCTTTCAGAACATGACTACCTCACTTCAAACAAATTAAGATTTTTTGGTTTTTTTTTGCAGAATTTTACTTACCCCAATAGTGATGGCGGATAGGCCAAGGAAAGCCAAAAAGAAAAGCGCGGATACGACAGTGGCCACCCCTTGATCGGTGGTTGGGTACAACTTCTCCACAGCAGCCGCCGTGGTTTCCGCCGTAGAGATAACATCTTCGGCGGCGGCGGCAGGAGGAGGAGGAAGAAGAATAATGGGTCGGAGTGGGTTGTGAAAAAGGATGGATTTTTTGAATGGGGTTGTGATGGGGAAGTTTGATGAGAGAGATGGAAGAGTGGTTGTTCTGAGAGGGTGGTATGAGTGCAGAGAAGAAGAAGAAGAAGAAGAAGAAGAAGAAAGAAAGGTTGTAATGTGTGGGGAAGATGAGATTAAGGAAGATGCAAATCCTGTGGCCATTGCTGCAATTCTCACCACAGTCTCAGCCAATCACTTTTCTTTATCACACGTGGCACCGCTTTCTGATTATTGTGGAAGGACTTCTCCAACGGGATTTTGAAGTTCTACTATCACTATAAGAGTCCTTTGTTATGGGCCCATTAACTCATGGTTCAAATTTTTTTCTTGTTTTTTATGTCTGGGCTTTTAATTTCTTCACCTCCAAAATTTCTTCGCGCACCTCTTCAAATTTTTAAAATAATATTTGTCCTTTAAAAAAGTGACTTTTGGATTATATTTTTTAGAAAGTTTCAGAAACAAGTTTTTGGAATTTTCAGAAGATAATTTAAAAGCAGAATATTTGGATTGAAATTTTTAAAGAATAGGAAACATGTGAAATATATTCTGAAACAAAATTTTCGAAATGAGATTTTCAGAAAAAATTCCAGAATTTGTATAATACCTTTTGGAATGATTTTTCCAAAATAAAGAAGATCTATAAAAAGTTTCTTTTAGAACATATGAAATATATTGTAGAAAGAACTTTTTAAAATAATTTTTCCTTTTTTTTTCCCATTTTTCTCTTCTTCTCCTGCAGTATTCTTCCATTCTTTTTCTTTCTCAGCTGTAATGATTTAGTGGCAGCACAGTGGTTGTGTGCACAATGACAAAGAATGTTTAAGTTATTTTTCCTTTTTTTTTTTGGGTACAGTTAGCAATTGCGAGAGTGAAAGGAGCAATAGTATCTATAGCATGTTATACTCAAATATAGACCCAAACACATGAAAGCCCATTTACAAATGCAACAGACGTGTAAATTTTTTTTACATTATTCCCAAAATAAAAGGTATTATAATTTTGTTTAGTAAATTTGATATCTATTCAAGAATCAATCTTTGTGTATAATATAAGAAATAACATTCCCTACAATATTAAATGCCAGGGTAAAGCTATTAGGAAATATTTCAAATTGCAATTTATACGGGGTGATAATATACTCTCTTTTTTTTTTCACGTTGAATATTTTTTTCCCATATAATTCTATATTTTATTCATTATATGACATGGCTTGTAGATTTTTTATATCAAATCAATCTAATAGTCTGACTTTGATTATTTACCTGCTTTGATATATTTAATTATTTTTATCAGCCCTTACATTTCTTCAAGCAATTTTAAATAGAATGTGATATTTATTACTTATAGTTAAAATTAATATTTTCAAATATGAATTCAATTTTAACTCTTCAAAACAAAATGTATAATTAGAACACAATATTTACTCTTTATGTATATTTATTAATAATAAACACTAGTATGTGATACGATTAATTCATAAGGGGAATAGGCATATATATGTAAATAAATGCATTATATTAGATATAAAAAAAAGAAGAAAATATTGCATAAGATTGGATGAATATTACAAAATAATTTGAGTTGTTAATTGTTTATATTATTTTTTTTTTCAATGGATGTTGTTCGCTGCCATGAATAAAAATCGGTTAAATAATGTGTAATTTAGTGGAATAAAATGGCATCATGAAAATATTTTAAAATTTATAATTTTTAGACACCAAAATAAAATTCACCCTAAAAAATATTATGGATTTTCTAAATTTAGCGGGTAAATTAACAGAGACAGAGGTAATTAACAATGAAGATTTATTCATTTTTTTTTTTTTGTGTGTTTGGTGTTAAAGGAGTTAAAAGAAGTTTGGGACATTGAGTGATAAGAGAGAGATGTTGGTGTTTGAAGAGGTTGATGGAGAATCCTATGAATGAGTCGAAGCGATGAGAGAACAAAGCTTTGGAGATAAGATGCATGGAATAACAGCAACTCTCTCTCTCACTGCAAACACTTTTCTTTGTTGTTCCCACAACACTCACCTTTCTCTCAGATCTCTTCAACCAAATTGTTGCATACCCACTTCTAAACTTAGCTATTCAAGTCGTTTTCACCATTTACAGTGGAAGCAGCAGAGAAAAGAAAGATGGGGCAATAGAATGATGGTGGTGAGAGCAAGGCGTGGCGAGTCGCCGTACGAAGTTTTGGGTGTGTCTCCATCCGCAACTGTCGACGAAATCAAAAGGGCGTATCGGAAACTTGCTCTTAAGTATCATCCTGATGTCAATAAAGAGGTGATTACTTTGTTTAAATCTAATCAGTGTTGTTGTTCTCTCAACATTCTGTGGATTTGAAAATTAGTTTTGAAAATGGTAAGGAGATTTGACAATTGTTGGTTTGTTGTTTTGTTTGAGTTAAGTTATCGAAAGTTAAGTGGAAAAGTAAATATTTTCCCCATATTGTATTATCTGTTGTGATAAAGAGACATAGACATTGCTTATAATTTGGGGAAGCTTTTGACAATTAGCGGTTTTTACCTTTATCAGGATGTTAATCGATTTGAATTTTCTCTAATGTTTAGTTTCCGGGGTGGGGGGATCCTATTTTGTAGCTGAATACTTCACTTTGGATAGATTTAGGTTCTGTGGTTTTTATTCTCATTGTCTCTGGTGGAAGTTTTTGCCAAATTGTCCCATCAATTTTGACTTGTTTATGTCGTGCAAAATTGAAGAATTAACCAAAAATGGATAGGTACAGTTCCGTTGCAACATGCCAGATTCTCTTTACCGTGTATTCTGTATTGATGGTCTTCACAGCTTTTGCAAGATTTCAAATGTGGCGAGCAAAATTTTGGTGTTTGATCACGTCACTGTTGTTTTGCACTCTCAATTTTATAAACATGGCCACTAGGTTGATTATATATGGCTTGTTGTTCTTCTGTGAAGAGAAAATTCACATAATCCGTTTGGCTGTTACAAGGTTTAAGTAATTTGTGTCCATGACTCTATTGCCATCAGAAATTGCATGTTTTCTCAGAATTCTGTAAATGGACATTTTCTGGTCTAGATCCACCGTTAATATGTTTCATGATTGTTCACTATCCTTCTCAGGAAAGAACATTCATCCCCTTTACATGTATATTAGTTCTCAAAAGCTGAAAAATACGTGGATCTATGATGATTAATAAACCAAATGTCACATACCAGATAGTGACAAAAAATCTATGATCCTCACTTATTGCACTTGTAATTGGTTCGCTGTCTTCCAATCTTTGTATTTTCACTCTTTTAGTTTGTTTTACTATTTTACTTTAAGTTCTAGGCTAAAGTTATGATAGTGGCAGTGTCCCTGCCCCCCAAAAAGGAAAAATATAAACTGGAAAAGAAAATGAACCATGATCTGGAGGAAGAAGTTGTGGTAAAAGTTTGTTGAATGCATTATGCTGAAAGCCCTTCAATAATGCAACTGTTCTATTTTGGATTGTATGTTAGTAATACTCGCATTGATTTGTGTATTAAGTAATAAATTCCCGGAAGATTGGAGTCTTTAGTGCTTACTTATGTATGTTAAAGTTTCTTTTCACAGGAAAAGGCACAGGAGAAATTTATGAGGATAAAACATGCATACAATACATTGCTAAATTCCAGTTCCCGCAAAAGATATGATTCTGGAAGTCAAGGTTATGATTTTTCTCAAGGAAGCCAAAGTAGGAGTGCACAACCTGAAGAAGAATTTTATGGACTAGGTAAAGATTGATAATCACATGAATCTTATTTGAGTATCTATCTACGAGACTTTACTTTTGAATACGTTCTTCATGCTTATTATTGCTGTTGCACATTGGCTTTGGCACCATATCAAAGGATTATAGGTTTAGGATCAAGTAAGAGGGAAGAGGAAGAACAGCTGGAATCGAAGTACCAAACTGAAATATATTACTGATAGTATTTAATGTTTTGAATGATACATTAATTTAACAATCCTGTTTATATTATTAATTAGAGTGATTAGTGATCACTAGTACTACCTGATCAAGAACTAACCATAAGACTAAGTGCCTAAACAAATCCAAAAAGAAGTTGTAAGTTAATCCAAAAATTCTTAGGTATTAAATCGAATATTAAGACTTTTAAACATATGTAGTACTTATGTTTATTATGTGCTTCTTGTCCTATCATTTTATCAAGCTAGTTACTTTTTGGTTTAATCTTCTTATAGTCCTACATATTAATGATGCAGGTAATTTTTTGAGGGATGTTCAAATAACAATAGGTAGATATATACTCTCTGGTAGACATCATGGATCATGTTGGCCCTAAGTTTAGCCTGTATTCATTACAAATTCTCCCGGGCATTGGTTGCCCCATATAAATCTACCAACAAGGGGAAAGGGATGTGTGTCTCTAGTATATTGCAACATAATTTTGTAATTCCCTTCTCTTTAGTGTTTGAGACCTGTCTGATTTTGTTTTTTGCAGAGGACTTCTTTAAGGATCTTCAAGAAGAATTCAGGAATTGGGAAGCAAACGCTGCTTCAGAAGGAAAACCAAAGAGTCTGTGGGAGGAATTGGCGGTGAGGCTCCCTGTTTAAATCTTCATCTGTTTATTTCTTTTAATTATAATGTACATACTTTCTATATCACCTGATATAACATCGGTGAAAAAATCAATGTAATAGAGCCCAAGTAACCGATGTAGTATTCTAAATTTTCCCTTTCAGGAAATAGGAGAAGAATTTGTGGAGTTCCTTGAGAAAGAACTCAATATTACAGATCAGAATGATGATTACGAGACACCTCAGGGAGAAAATGCATCCAAATTTTCTGGGAGAGAGACGCCAAGCGGTAGTAGTAGTCCAGGTGAAGCTAGCAAAGGCAACAGAAGTGTTGAGGATAACCTTGAGGAAATAGAAGCCACTCTGGCTCAGTTGAAAAAAGAATTAGGCTTGTAGCATAAAAGGATTAGGTTCTTCCATTTTTGGTTTAAGGTGAATTGAGGTGAATTATTCTCTCTCTCTCTCTCTAGTTTCATTTATTTGGGTGGTTAGAGGAATTACACTAAAAGCTAAATCATGGATGTATTGGGTTTGTAAAGGGATTATTCAATTCATAACTAAAATATCTATACAAACTATTTGGATTTTTAGGAACAATAACATCTACAAAAGGAGAGAAAAATGAAGACTTAGTGTGTCCTGGATTTTCACGAGCTCCGGTTCATTTTCTACATACATAGCAAGCATTGTAATACTAATGATTTACAATATGATTATAAACCGTGGTTTGAACTTAATAAACAACCGATTTATCGTACTGATATATTTTCATATCTATGTGAAGAAAACAGCAGATTAGAATCTTTGGTTGAATGTACTGTATTAGATAAGACAAGGACTGAAAGTATTTCAAAGAAATGGAATAAGACGAATGTTAAAATTTCGTCTTAAGTAGTTCTGGCATTTGTTAAAAAGATTTGTAAACAGCCCAATAAAAAAGATTGGTACCACTAAAAATAGAGAAAAGAAATATATAAAGAAAATTATCAAGAATGGTTTAGCATAAGGTTTTTATGACAAATCAAGGACTCCAACGAGAGAATGGACTCGATTTGTTTATGTACAGGACATAACTATAAAATAATGAAACTACTTATACATCTATCTTGCTTCAACAAAAATCTAAATATAATACAAATAAAAGATCAACGTTTTTTAGTGAAGTGGGAGTACAAGTTAAAACCACAAGAAAAATCCTCCAAAACCTATATTAAAGAAAAAGACAACCTTTTAACCTCAAATAACTTGACAATCATACTTAGCAAGAGATAAAATTTATTTAAGAGAATATTAGGATCCATTTTTTTTTCTCACGGACTGTGCATTGATGACTAGCCGGAAAAATAAAATCTAATTCATCGCCACGGTAATAATTACGCAGAAGCCTCTACCAATTTTAGGAGAAACAAACAAAAACACCGAGTATACTGGTCTAGTACACGTAAGTTGTGAGTATCTATAGCCTCCAAACCCCACTAACCAAAAGAAGAATGCCGACTGTGCAATATACTAATGTCACTACTTAGCACCTCAGAACCTCTCTCCGAAACGGAAAAATAATGCACCAGTTCCTGAGTTGTGATCAACGGCATATTCTGCTCTCACTAGACCAAGTTTGACACCAAGACCATAAGACGAACCATGACCAAGTCGCCTATAAACTTCGGTGGGATTCCCTTTCACACCCTTTGAACTTCCTAGGTCGTTGCCGTGTTCTGCAAATGCATACACATGCGTACTTTTAACAGGTATCCGTAACTCAGCTGCAAGCTGCAGAAATAAACAGATAAGATGGTTAAACATGATCTCTAAGTAACAAAACTAAAATCAACTCTGAGAATCATAAAATGGGTCCAGTCTTCTGGTTCCTACCTCGAGGATGTTTCTGGCCGCTCCAATCTCACCCATGTTGTATCCCCTTACAGAATAGGGACCCCCCAGAGTAAAGGCATCATAGCTGGGGAGATCACCTACACAACCACCATAGTGGCCGTGGAGAACAAGAACTGGTGGCGGTGGTTTACCGGCCCCTTCTTCCACGGACATCAACTGGACGAATCGTGTCACTGTTAGCTGATGACGATTAAAGAACGGGAATTGACTGCCAATGCCAAGGCCTTGATCCACCTGTAGTTTGCATATATTTAAGAATGCATTATCAGAAAACATAGCCATAACATATTCAAAAATTCAGAAAACACCAATGTATTGTCCTCAAAGGTACAGCAATTTAGTAGGCTTGCACTAGGAGGTTTGGCTGAAAATGTGTTATGGATGGAACTCAATGGCATTGATTTATCCACATATCCAACACCAAATTACGGGGATAAGGCTTAGTTGTTGGTTAAAACAACTGCTTTCAGGGCAGAAAATGACAGCCCCCTAATAACTCTAGCCTCGGTATCATCCTCTAACATAGATTGCACTAATAGATTAGGTATACTTGAAAAAAAAGCTTGGAACATCTTTAATCCATCTGTGCTTTCACTTATTAATAGTAAGACAAGTTTACTTCCATTAAAACGTGCCAGTGTGGTGTTCCCAGGGCCAAAGGGAATAAATTATAGAGGCCAAATCATACTTATAGAATAGAAAATATCTAAGCTAAAATTTTGAAATACATTTACATTTGAAATACATTTACACACACTATGGCACCTGCATAGAAATTATAGGCTCTGCACCCCTGCTTGATGCACATTCCATCCTTGTCTTCAAACTTTTAGGATATTCTTTCCCCACCAAAGTCAAGCTCAGACTTGGCGAAACAAAATGCCAAGAGCATCTTCACACACACATATATAAATGGGAAGGGATCTACTAATTTAATAACTTTTTATTGGATAATTGAATCATATATTATATTAAGATTATTTAAGATTATTAAGAAAAATATAAACCATAGAACAAAATCTTATATCAATCTAAAATTATTTAATACTCCATTGATATACCTCAATTTGACAATATATACTTAAAAATAAAAATAAAAATAAGATTCACCTGACTACTTAAATTGTCTAATTTTGACAAAATTTGACAAACACACAGGGTAATATAAAGTTATAACTTAATGGTTGGATCGATATAAATCATGTTTTCTATAAAGAAATATAATTTTTTGAAAGTTTCTAAATATCACAAAACTGATAGGAACGTATAATTTATCCATGTACATAATTACAAAGGCACTGAGTGTAGTCACCTGGAACATATTTCTGTCTCCAACAACAGTTCCATTCACAAAACGTGTGTTATCGCGTGTGATATTTGCCTGTAAAAATGCCATGCGATCAATGCCAGTACCACTGAGAGTGGTTGGAGGTCCATCAGCACTAATTCCTCCACTAGGTAATACTCTTTGACCATTTGAACATATATGACTACTTTCATCACGTGTCGTTATCTCTTCCATTACAAGTCCATAGGTGAATTTACTCTGACGTGTGAAATTCTGCATGGCGCCCAAAACAAAATAATTAGTTAAAATTACCAATGACCCAAAAGGCCAACCCAAAGTTCATTTAGTTGAAAAGACCAAATGAAATTACCTCCGTGATATTAGCTTTAACACCGGTACGATCAACCCAAATTGGGGGCACTTCATCCACACCTGGTCCCCCAGTAAACACAGGACTCAGCTTTCGGCTATTGAAGCAGCTCACACGGAGAGTACGGTTACGTGGATAGTACACACCATCCAAATATGGATGCACATACTCTAGCTTAAATGCAAGATCATCCTGAAGCAGAATAAATGGGGCATATTGTGATACCGATGCCAATATCACTAAGCAACTATTGGCAGGATCAAATTAAGGAACTCATAGGACAAGCTCAAGGATACCTACCTGGGGATTCAAGAAGTTACTAGTTGTTATAGAACCATTAACAGATCTATTCAGTCCTTGCAGATTCCTATGTTCAAAACTAACAGTACCACCTGGCTGAAGTGAAGCCTACACAAATTTGAATAGAAAATAAACAAATTAATTAGACACAAATAATTCATCACTTGTTAAAGAGAATTGATATTTGTTAGACAGAAATAAATACCAGGGTGGGATGCCCTCCTCGTCCGGGGACAATACTCCACTCAGTACTGACTTCAGCCGACTTCTGTTCTAACTCCTTTAACTTAATTTCAACAATTATACCTCCTTCATTTTTCTCATCAGGCCTTGGATTCACCTCAATATTTGAAAACAAAGCAAGGGAGTTCACATTTCTTAAAGCTTGCTTCCCGGCTTCAATGTTGAAAGTGAAACCTGGGCGTAGCTGTGAATCCAACACAAACATCCATGAAGTTAGTAACACAAATCAATGAACAGATAAAACAACACAAAAACCAAACATAAGGAATAATATCATAACAAACTAGTAAACACATAATACGCTAATTATTAGAATTTGTGCTTAAAACTTGACCTCTGAAAACCAACTTCTAATGGAAGGGTCACCCCTCACTTGTATACTTTAATATAGCCACATGGCTAGTCAATGTGCAATTTTCAACACCCCTTCAAGTTGAGGATTAACAGCTCGATAGGCCCAGCAACAATAGCTAGAATAGACTTTATATTCCATATTAGAATTTGGGTTCAGGTGTATCAAGATCTTATGAAACTGCTTTTTGAAGTGAAGATTATTCCCTACACATACACTTTGATTGGTATATAACTAGTTGAAATGAAATCTCCAACACTATATCATGTACAAGAAGATAATCATGTAAAGTAGCTCTTGATCACACTAAACACATCAATTGCACAGATAACAAGCATTCATAACCTACCCCAATTAACCAGAAAACTCCAATACAACACAGCCTACACGTATCCTACAATATATACCTGCCGAGGAAGCTCTCTTTGTATCACTGGCACTTGAGTGTTCCCTTCAACAACATTGCCAAGCTTATCCTGGAACTGAATATCCAATTTGGTGATATCCCCTTCAACAACCTCGCAAACAACTTCCTTGGTGTTAAGATTCCCAAAATTAACCACCTGAGCACACGCATAGCCTTCATCATGGTACCACTTTTGCACTCGGTCCCTGATCCTCTGCAGCAACCTAGCACTGACCATGCCTTGTCTCTTGAGCATTTCAAGAATCTCATCGTGCACATGCCTCGGCAAGAGACACGGCCTCGCCCTGTCGATTCTCCTCTTGTATTCCCTCTCCTGACTCAAATAGTACTCCAATCTCTCTTTATCAGTCATATCAGAATCCATCTCAATAGGCTTTGTCTGCTGCATCAACCCCACATTGATGCAGCGAAACCCATCCGCAGACTGCCACGTGCTCTCGCTGAACGAAATGGTAACCCCTATTGTTCCATCAGGGTTGGTTTTCCCTTCCAAATCAACCTTCTCAAACATGCCAGAAGTTGCGAGAGTCTCCAACTCCTTCTGAAGCTGCGCCTTCGTGTAAACCCCACCAGGCCTCAGCGAAACCATCTCGAAGAACGAGTCCTCGGAGCCCACTTTCACTTTCCTGTTCCGATCGAAGAACATGATCTCGGAAACCTTGTACTTCTTGAACCCACTCATTTTGTTCAACTGGACCACGATGTTCGCGGGCAAGCCGTGCGAATCCCATTCCTGAGACTGAGATTCGTCGGCAATAGCAGCGAACATTCTAGACAAGAACCCTCCGTTTTCTCCGCCGCCGCCTCCATTTCCGCCGAACCATCCTCCATCTCCACCAGCTCCGCCGCCGCCGCTGTTTCCTCCGCCTGCGAGGGGGTTAGAGAGGAAGGGGGTGAGAGGTGTGCAGTGGAGGAGAATGGAGGCTGCGGAGGAGATGGCGATGGCTTTGAAGAGCGGCGGAGGAGGCGCCGAGGGATTTGAATCGTTGGGTTTGGAAGGTAACAGGTTGCATTTGACGGAAGAAGATCGAGAAAGTTTGGTGCGGCGAGAGGGTAGAATGGCTGTGCTGAGGTTGTTAGAGGCAGCGAAGGACGACATTGTTGAGCTTAAGGTTGCAGATTGGATAAGAGAGAGAAATGGAGTGAGGAAGAAGGGTTTTTGATGGGTTTGGTTTTTTATGTTTTCCTTTCTCTTCCTTTCCCCTATGTTATATGTATCTCTCCATCACCACCATTTGATACAAAAACAATATAAATTATATAAATAAAAAGGTACAATATTTAAAAATACACAAACATACCAAACCGGTATTTATCAAGGGATGGCAACACAGGCTTTTCGTTATCTTATATTCGTCTTCATTTCCTATTTGGATTTCTTAACTCAATTTTTAAATCAATTTTTAGTCTTCTTATAATCCACTTCTTCACCATATCACTAGAAAAAGGAAAAATGAAAAAAACTACTATTAAAGAAATAAGACAAAAATGAAAAATGAAAAATTTACCATTAAAGAAGTCCAAGGAATATTTTCTATATCCTTGTAAATTTTGTCTCTTATTTATAGATATGAAGGAACTATTTCACTATTTTTCAATTTTTTTTATTATTTGTTAAAATCATTATGATAGTGGAATTATTATTAGAAACAAGAATTATGGACTAACATTATTGACGAAAAACAAAATTTCATTTTATTTATTAGAATATCTAAAAATATTTATTATTATTAATTTTTTAGTAAAATAACAAAATTTTAAACATAAAAAAATAATAAGAAGTTATAAATAAATTAATGTTATTAAAGAATAATAAAATTTCTCTTTTGTCCTCTCATTTCCTCGACGATTTCATGAAAAAGCATATTTATTTGGACACTCGTATTTTTCTTTCTATTTGAAATAATTATTTAAATGTATCCTGTCCATTCTTTAAAATAACTATTTTTTTTATTTGATTTTAGAATCAAAACTTTATTTTAATAGAATATAGAATATGAAATTCTAAAAAATACTTTTTTAAAAAAATAATATGAAATTGAATAGTTAAATTAAAGCTATTAAATCCCATTTATCTAAATAATTTGATAAAACGTAGAAGCACTCATAAACTTTAAATTAATATGTATAGAAAATTTTTCTTTTATTCTTTCTCTATTTAAAATTGGAATTTTGTATCCCACTTATTCTTAACCCATTTTGATCAAAGATCCAAAAGACATATATTCAAATAGTTGCCTAGTTGAATGGTTGTCAAATAATAAAATTATTTTAGCAAAACAATTTTTTTTTTTAAATAAAATAAAAATTAATAATAAGAGAATAAAGAAGATAAGTTTTTTATATTAATTAGTAAATAAAAAATTATATTATTTAAAACTTAAATGATTGAAAGTATTAAAGATTCTCATGTGAAAAGAAAGTATATAATAAATAGAATATTAAAACAAAGTAAAAATATTTAATTGATATACATCATTTTAACATAACTATGCACAAAGGTTAGAATAAGAAAAAAAAAATCTTAACAGATATAAATGATTTTGATGGTATCATGATAGGTATGACAACGGAAAGATATGTACATTCACATCATCATCATCTTTATCTCCCTACCTAATTAAAAAAAAAGTTGGATATTATCATATCGATACTTTGTTAATACAAATTCTTTTTGTCAAAATGGAACACATTCAAACAATATTTATGAAAACAAATTTATCTATCCTCTCTAATTTAGGTCAATAGATGGTTCACTAAAAATAAAAAATACATATTTATAAATATGATGCATATATAAATGAAAAATATAAGAAATAAAAACAACAATTTTTCATAATAGCTGACACTACCTTTTATAGATCAATAACTTTAAACGAGTGAGATGACGACATAAAAAACATATCAATAGATTTGAATTTAACTGTTACTGCAAATTTTGTTAACTAATATATATATATATATATATATATATATATATATATATATATATATATATTTAACTTAGTATCATATTCTGAAGCCAATTCTATCTAGCCCATAAATTGTTATTGACAATCTCCAAGCAACCAATTATAGTTATTATTTCACAACAATTTTAGCACAATAATTCAATATGCAGACCTTAATGAATTCCTCTTTACATAAAAATTTAGAGAGTAAAAGCAAAGATGTACTAATAAAGGAAGAATAAACTTTATGAATTTGTCGATAAACATATAATAGCCAACTTGATTGCATACTTTTATTAATAAACTTATTTTATATTAAATGAGTGCACATCTTCTCATGCATTAATTTTGACACAAATATTAAATGAATGTTGTATCTTTCGATACACATTCTCCAATCTTTACCAACCAAAAATGTTTTATAGGAACATGCATTTTTTGCATAACAAATAGGTGTATGTTTTTATCTTAACAATTTTATAAATGTCTTAAGCACAACTTTACATCTTCAAACAAACAAACGTCTTTAGACTCCCTCACTCTTCTCACACACCCACCTCTTTTCATCCTTCCAATAAACTTTGTAAGTGTGTTATATGTTGATGCTACATAACCATATCAACACTATTATATCACAATCTCATGTCCTTTTTCTCTCAACCTCATTGAAAAAATAAAATTAAAAGATGAATGAATGAAAAATTAAAAGTCATTTTGAATTACCAAGACATTTTGTAATATTTTGAAAAATAATATTTTTAATTATGTAAAATATATATATATATATATATATATATATAGATATATATATATATATATATATATATAAATGCTATTACTTGTTA
>Ga0214545_1005443_pt1 | contig 22981 bp, 18 predicted proteins | sample CNSS4metaG_FD_160064 | JGI IMG/M metagenome (GOLD analysis project Ga0214545, IMG submission 160064) | Root nodule microbial communities from cowpea collected in UCLA plant growth center, Los Angeles, California, USA - CNSS4 | ecosystem: Host-associated > Plants > Roots > Nodule | place: USA...
TATTGTTAGATATTGATAACCACAATATCAAACAATATCTTCTATTTAATCTTTTTATTTTCAGTTACTCTTTTTACTTGTACCTCTCTCTATTATAAATAGATTACCCTATGTGTGGTTTATACACGAGGGAGATTAATCTCAATCCCTATCTTCTTTATTCTCAACATTTTTAAACTAGATGGCGCATGATTTTTAAGCAACAAGGAGAGCCTCCACTTCAGCAATAGAAGAAGTCATGCAATGGCTTTCAACGAGTGCATATTTTGGTGGTAGATCTTCAACGAGAACAAGGTTAATTACACCTGCATTGAACGTCAGTATGAAGTTGTCACGCAGGAACTTTATCTAAAGATAAAAGTACTCATGAATTGTGCCCAAAACCTGATAGAAGTGTGTCGCCAATAATGCAAGAGAGAATTAACTTTGATAACATTGATTGAAGCAATGTAAAAAGCATTTGATCCTGAACTTCCCACACTTCATATGCACTATTCATATGGTCAACATAGTGATCCTTATCATCTGGATACTGTGGAGAAATCGTAGGGTTAGCAACAAATACTTGAAGCCTATCTGATTTGGTAATGGGTTCAACTTGTTGACGTCAATGAAGATAGTTGGAGTTGTAGAGTTTCTCAACAAGAGAAACGGGAAAGGAGTAAGGTGTGGAGACAGTAGGAGTTGTAGCCACAACAAAAAGTGAGAACCACAATTGAAAAAGAAATTGAAAGTTGCCGCGAGGAAAGATGGCTCTAGATACCATCTTAGAGAGAAGAAAAAAGTGGAATATAGAGATATATATTTTATTATCTCTTACTGTTCACAGCAAAATACAAAAGGATCATTTATGGTAGGTACCCTTGAGAAATCAAACAGACCAAAAACAATAATCGAATTGACTAAAAGGGACAGCTGGCAAAACAAACTGTTGAGTTAGGAGAACATGTATTAAATTAATTGTAATTGTTACAAGTGTGGCGTTGTGATATACTAGAGATCATTATTTGTAATCATTACTTTAGGGATAGAGTTGTCTATACATAGAAGCTCATTTTTTCAATTTCAATAAGATCTTTTCCCTCATCCAACTTAATCCTTTCCAAGTTGGCATATATTGTGATAACAAGTTAGTCATGTACATTTCCAATAATCCAATACAAAATTATAAGAGCATATATATTGAAATTGGCAGGGACATTGTCAAAGACTTTGACAGAGTTCTTGTGGCTATAATTCATGTCCCTACAAAACTTTAGATAGCAGACATTTACACTAAGGGGCTTCCTCAGAGCAGATTCCAGGATCTTCTAGACATGTTGGTAATGATATATATTTATTTACCAACTTGAGGGGAGTGTTGTAAATAGTAGATTATTGGGATGAAAATATCCTCACTATCTTGATATTTATTAGGAGAAAATATATCAAGAATCTTCCTATTCATTTCATCATATTTTTATTTCCTTATTTTTAGGGATTGTTACAAATAGAGGTGATGAGAATGTGATGAGTATGATTGTTATCAAAAAATAATTTTTTATTTCCTTACATAGTTCAAGTTTCTCTTTTGGTTATACATAAAGAGCATTCACATATATCAATTTACAGCAATATTAAAGAGCATCCCTTACAAACAAGGTACCCTACCCTCTAAACCTACCAGCACCACCCTCAATATCAATCCTTTGTTCATGGTTCTCATACAGGAAAACAGTACAGCAGTAATGGACATACATTGAGCTCAAAATTACCTCAAACAAGAAATTCCATTTATTAAAACATTCTCTTTTAATATATCTAAAATGGGTATTTCTGAAAATATAAATAGTACCTTTTTGTTGCATCCTGCAGCAAAACCAATGGCTGTGCTAAGTAACCCATCTATACCACTAGCACCCCTATTAGCAGCCACCCTCATCAAATTAATTGGTAGGTCTGAGTTTAACATTAGTGATGAAACACTTTGATTGCACATAGACCAACTGCGTCCATATAAATTTGCATCCCTAATAGGCATACTGTTACCAAGAAATAGAGCAGACTCAGAGGAAAGAGCATCTGACATCACATGTGCAACATAAGGTTCAGTAAGGGAGCATTCTGCAGTAATTTGAAATTTTATCTCCCATTCAACCTACAAAGTAAAATGTTATGAGAAAATGACTATAGTTGTATCCAATATCAAGGAATTATTGTCAGCCACAAACAGAAACCTCTTAAAGTGTACTTGTCCAATGCCATTCTAAAAATTTTAATGGAGAACATTGACAATAGTGGAAATGCTTTCAACCAATTTCAAACAGCTAGATAAGATACCTCAGGAATACATGAGATTAGATGTAAAAGAAAACATTGCCAAAATTACCATAACAAGAAGTAACTTTTAATTATTAGAATTAATACCATTTTACTCAACAATTGTAGGGAAATGCCCCACATGCTCCTAGTATGTGTAACAGAAGCTTTACGTAAGCAGCCAACAAATTCAAAAATTGAAGTTTGTATACGATGAGTTATAATATGTGATGGATCATGCCGTTGAGGATGTTTGTCAACCATAATATATGAAAAAGGAGCACGATCCTCAAGAATCTGGCACACTCGTTTGCTTGTTAGCCTGCTTCCTATCTGCTCCAAATAAAAAAGGAGGATGGGAACAAGTGAAAAAGGAAAAAATATCATATCAAGAAAAGAATATGCAAAAACATAACCTGAAAAAGGAAAGTGAAAATTGTAGAAGGAAAAAGAAGGGGAATTGGAAATTTTTTGTAAAAAGTGATAATACCTGAATAACCACATCAACCTCTAACCAGCCCTTGACAGTATCTGAGAGAAGAGCTTGATCAAGATTATCAACAAATATAAAATTTCTTTCAATATCAGGAAAAGAACTTAAAAGAGTTCTCAACCGCAACCCTGACAAGATATCTGCTACAACAGGCCACTGAAGGTGTTTAGCCAAAAGCAGAGCAGCCCACATCTCATCTTCTGTGTGGATTGCACCAAATAGTAGAAGACTACTCTTGGATTTTTGAATTAGATCCAAGACTTCAGACATTTCACCAGGCACATTTGTACTGGTATTAGACAATCGCATATGAATATACTTGGTAAATGGTTCAGCATTACTCATCCAGAAATCTAACCCAGTCAAACAGCTAGACAACCATTTACAGGGACTGCTTTCTAAAGGCTCTCTAAAAGGGCAGTTGATATGTACTGGACCACATGGTGAAGAAGTTGCCCTATGTGCAGCAGAATCAAGAGTTGTGAGTACCATCCTTGCAGGAATTTGATCTGTGGGTGCAGGGAGATTAAAGAAAAATCTCACAAAAGAACCAAAATGGTTCACCTGATGCAGAAATTCAATGTGTTGACTGAGTAACCAAGGAAAACATGAATATAAATATTCCTTCATTTAGAACAGCTAATCACTTGCAATGGAAACTACCTATATTAGCATTTAAAATCACTATAGACTTTCCAAATTAATGCAGTAGATGTAGTAGTGAATTATAATATTCAAAAATATACCGAAATAGTCCCTGTTTTGCTCTGTGAATGTTGAAAGAATTATTGGAGATCAAGAGAGAAGGAGAGAGATGAAAAGAGAAACACAAATAGAACTGGTACTATTGAAAAAAAAAAAAAAAAAAAAAAAACTGATAAAAAAAAAAAAAAAAAAAAAAACACGGGTTCTCTTTATATAGAGAAAGAAAAGAAACATAGCCGTAAAAATGCAACTGATAAAACAGCTATAACAAATTTTATAACAAACTTAATACAACAATCACACCAACCCCCACCAGCAAACTCAAGGTAAGGTGGATGCTGATTAACAAGAGCAACCACATTGTTTTGTCCCCTGATAAACATGAAAGCAGTCAAGAGGTTAGTTAACCACTAGCTCAGCTACATAAAGCTGATGACGTCAACTATTCAGTGTATGTAATTTTTCTTTCACTTGTAAAGAAAACACTTTCTGTGAATTATCAGAAATTCCAAGAACCCTACACTACTTCCCCCCCTTCCACCTAATTTAACATTGTATAACATGTGTGTGTACAGATGTCTGCATATACCAAAATATTCAGGAATATCAATGGCCATGATATTTAAGAATATAATGGCCTTAACCTGATCAATTGCTTGGTTTGCCCCACAATCCAAAAGCTCTGGAGGTCGATCTGCAGTAAGCAAAATAAGTGGCACAAAATCTTGACTTGCCTCCACAACCTGCAAATTTTGTCAGTCACCTAATTAGACAAAAAGTATTACTTGTGTCATAACAAACTTGATTAACATATCCCTCTAGAGAAAGAAAACTACAAATCAAGCTCATGTAACTAACAGTAAAAAAATAAATTAGGTATAAAAGACCAGCCAGCAAAGCAATCGATGGAACAAACACTAGTGTCAAATAATTAATATATCTTAAATAGGGAAACTTCAATATATATTATTTAGGGATCCTGTATATTCCTGTATCCTAAAATATAGGGTTAATATTATTATATTATTAAAATAAAATCATCAGTGTTAGAACCCACCATTTCTGTACAGTTCTTATAACTGAAAATCCATAAGTTATTTCATATCATTAAATTCCAATATTTCATAAATTCGCTACAAAATACAGAATGAAAACAATCCAAATCACAGATATAGAACTAATAAATCATTATACATTCAACATAATTCATGACAATGAGGAAAACCATGTCAGACAAGCAATACTAATGAAACTTACAGCTGGAAGAAGGTTAGAAACTGCTGTGCCTGATGATGTTATGACTACTGCTGGAATTTGAGATCCTCTTCCGTATCCAACGGCATGAAATGCAAGTGAACGCTCATCGAAGCATGAAATACAAGTGACTAATTTATGACTTGCAGCAGCAACAGCAAGAGGGGAAGATCTAGATCCAGGAGCAATACAGAAATACTAAAAGAAAGACTAAATCATAATTGTGTTAATATTGGCTCATTTATAACAATTTATCAGATCATCTCACCATCAAACCAAGTCTTGTGCACTCTTCAACAATAAGTGATGCCCAGACAGCATTAATATTGGCACTTTCTTTCAGTGAGTGCGATAATTCATTGGCATGATCCAACTGATAATGCAAGAGAGAAACATAACAAGGACAAATTTCAGACAAATTTACTCATTCTAACATTATTAAATAAATTCTCAAGGCACCACAGAGTAGAAAATAAATAAACCTTTAATAGCATTACAGAGCAAGAAATAACTTGGATAATGAATAATTTTCTTATTTTTTTCGATGGAAAAGGAATCAAATTTCCCAAAAAACTAAGGTGTTTGTTCCATCAAATCCCAAAAAACTAATGTGTTCCTAATTCTTGTTCTTGTTTAACGCCTCCATATTCACATCCATGACTTGTTTTCATTTCCTGCCAGATAATGCTTCAGATATAGAAGGTGTAGTTATAAAGTTTAGGTTTGTGAAAAAGGTCTTGTATTTTTGGGAGATTTCAGAGAACAAGAAATTTGATAGTGGGTAAAGTGGTCGTTGGGTCTGTTGGGTGCATGTTCTAGTTCCCTTTCTAAGGCCAATGGGAAGGTCTAGGTTTTGATACACCTGTGCTCTGAATTTTCATAGACAAACTCATTAGAATTATACGAATTTATAGGATTAAAAATATTTACCTCATGTCATGGTAGTAAGTTGGATTCTTGGACATGCACAGATTCTGAAATGATCTTTTCTCTAGTTGAATAAATCAGATTTTTCCCAAATTTTCCACCCTCATCATGGAGAATTTTAGTTGCAGGTTCAGGAGGTTTAGGTACAATACATGTAGGTCCATGAAGTTTAACAGCAGGTTCAAATGTCATATTTGGAAGCTTGAGAGACTCATCTTCCTCTCTTATATTCTCCACCTGAAGATGAGGCTGCTTGAAGTGGCTCTATTGTTAATTGAAGGTAACATCTCTTGACAAAGAATTTTTTGAAAGGTGAGTGATAGCATTTGTATCCCTTTTATGTGGTTGAGTATCCTAAAAAAACACATTTGACAGCCCTAGGATCTAATTTTCCCCTTCCATTACTATAAACATGCACAAAGGATACACACCCAAATATCCTAGGTTGGAGTTTATTGTCAGGGTCTATGTATGGGTAAAACGATAGGACTTCTATGGGACTCTTTGATCCTAAGATTTTAGAGTGTAATCTATTGATGAGATAAGTACCAGTCCGAAGGACTTCCCCCCAAAATTTCTTAGGAACATGATATTGAAAAGGTAGAGTTCAAATTCGTTCTAGTAAGTGTTCATTTTTTCCTTCAGCAATTTCATTCTGTTGAGATGTGTCACACATGAAGACTCATGGATTATCCCCTCTTTTTGGCAAAAAGAGTTGAACTCAAAATTAAAGTAGTCTTTGGCATTATCAGACCTAATTCTCTTAATATTTACTCCACATTGATTCTAAATCATTGTGACAAACTGAATAAAAGCATAACTAACCTCAAATTTGTGTTTCATAGGAAAACCCAAGTCACCCGGGTAGAGTCATCTATAAAGGTTATAAAACATGTAGCAGCTGAGATATTAGGGACATTAGTGGGACGCCATGCATTAATTTGAACAAGATAAAAAGGGATAAGGATTTGTCCCCAGTTTCCATCTCAAAATTCATGATCTCAGTCATTTAGGTGGATTATGCAGAAACAAAGGCTGCAATAGTGATCAAAGTGCCGCAGCAATGAAGGATGTGATATTATTTAAGGGGGTGCAGCACTGAAGGCTACGTTTTAGGATGAGAGACTCCCCAAGATTAGGAGCTCTAATACCATCGCAAATTTAGAAAGAATAATACATTTCTTCTGTATTACAATAATGAGGCCATTAGGCCTATAAATACATGACCCTTCTAGTTATTTGAAATACGGAATTTTGTTGTGATTATTTGGAATGATTAGGTATTTTATTATGCAGATATAATTTATGTTTTTAATATATATCAAGGTCAATCAGTTCAATAAGTGACCCACCTGGTTTGACCAGTGACCCATTGAGCTAGTGCCTAAACTATAACCAAGTAGGTTTTCACAACATTGAATATTTTTTTCCTTCTTTTACAATTATTGTTATTTTCTTTTTAAGCATAGACAATTACCCTTAAAAAGGGGAGATTGGTGAATGCCCAGAAGATTTGTTCAAAAATGAAGAGGACGACTATCAAAGTTTGTTGGAACAGTTAGGAAGAATAGCTTGAATAAAGATAAGATCCAAATATCCAATTTGTATCCTATTTATGATAAGGTTTTGCTAACCTCAATTTTCTATTTTCTTTTTTCTTTTTTTTTTGTATGCAATAAATTGATTGGTTTTTCCTCACTAACTTTGCCTTTATACTTTAGCATTATATGACTATATCTGGATACGACATAAAGCATTATATATTTGCAATAAAATTAAAATACCATATTGTTTGAAAAAGCAAGGGTTGCTGATAGCCTTAAACAAAATTGACTGCAAGATGGAGACTCTTTCTGCAATAGAAGTGAATGAAATTGGAAATGTGCAATTATGCAGAATATAAAAATGGATGAAAATAAATAAATTTAATATTAACAAAGAAAAAGTGAAAATATAAAAAATGAAAAATGCACTGGAAAATAGAATACCAGTTCCATGATGTCACTTAAACATTCTCTTCCTCCCGGTGCAATAGTGTTCATGTGGACCTGGCAATTCATGCAGATCACAAATAAACAACTTGATAGATGGGGAAGTATTTTTCGCTTTAAAAAATATTGGAATATGAGCATTGCATTAATTAACAGAGAAAAAAAACATGAGCTCATAAACACTCAAAAATATAAACCAGAAACAACTTTAAATTTCAAAATTGAACGAAAGGAAGGATATCCAGACTGTTGAATTTCAGAGAAAGACATCAAACTAACTCAAACCTCATTAAGTTTCACACTCAGCTCCAGATATCGTGTTGAATTTCAGAGAAAGAAAAGCAACTGAATCAGACCAAAAGGTTTACTGTATTACAACTGAATATTGCAATTGAAATTAGTTACACATCATGAATCGGCTATCTATAGATGACTGAACAAAACAGAGGGTTGGCTAACTGAACCTGGAAACCTAATAGAGGACCAAAGGGAACAAATCTAAGACAAAAAAATGTTTGAGTAGCATAGCCAACTCTAATGTACAGGAAAAAAATTCTTTTTAACTAATTTTATCCCTTTAGACAGTTCTTATTAATGTCCAAAAAAGGATTAGTATTGTTAGGATTATGTTTGAGTTAGAATTAGACTACCTGATGCATGGATACATAAATTGTGGTCCCATATCAGAATAGTATATGTATCGAATACTGATAGATTCGAATAAGACTGTCATTGCATTTGAGATGCAGTCTATACATGATTTTTGGCTACCAGATATGACTTGGTCATGATTCTCACCTTTAAATGACTCAGTGTACCTCCTTCGTGCACTGGAGTTCTCTTCCTCTAACATCTATGTTCTTGCTACAAAATAAAAACAAAGCCTTTCTTTATTTGCTTTTCTACATTGCCTCGTGTAGTCACTCCAACAAAATCACCCCTACCAGTCATAATTCTAATATTCATCAAACTTCTACTTTCAATTTTAATATTTACCTTCTATGAATCTGTGACTTTAACTGCCAGAATTTTCAACAATGTACTCATCTTTTTTTTTTTGTATCAGTACAACTATGTAAATCTGTATTTCATAATGTAAGTTTTTAATTAATGTTTTGGAAATCCAATGTTGAAACATGTAATGTAATTTATTCTACTACGATTGATATGTAACCTAATCTTAATATGTATTATTAATTTGTTCTAATATGTATTTTGCATTTTTCTGTTACGTATTATTAATATAACTATGTAACTTTAAGTTTAATTACTTTTTTGGTCTGTGAAATATGAGCTACATCACTATAAAAAAAAATCATTTTAGTCCCTCAATTTTAGTAAAATATAGTTGTAGTTATTAAACGCTAAATTTGAGAATTAGAAACTCATTTTAGTCTTTCACATTTAATGTTTAGGGACTAAAATGGCATATTTTGAGAGACTAAAATAACAGTTTTCAATTTTAAAAGTCCAGGATTAGAATTACCTTAAATTTCGCAGTTTAAAAACATAATTAAATTATATTTTTATTATCACACGTTATCAGCACGATGCTCCAACAAACTGATGACTAATGAAAGTTTTTTCTCTCTAATGATAGCATTGTGTGTGTCTCAATCCAGCCTCTTTCTGATCCTTTCTCCATTTACAATTTTTCCTTATATTCTTTCTCTTGAGATGAAAATTGTTTGACTTTATCAATTTTCATCTCTGTCTTATTATTTTTATTTTTATTATAACAGTGATTATTATTATTATTATTATTATTTTATATGTTAGTTCTAAACACGTCAAACGTTACAAAATTTGAATTTGTGACCCTTGATATTACAAGGAAGAATTACTTATATTCGATATTATATGTTGAAATACATTTAGATGCATTGGGTCTTGGGATACCATTAAAGAAAGAAATAAAGCATCTGAGCAACTAATTTGCTACTACGACAATAATATTGCGAAAAGACATTTCACAAATATTATGAATTGATTTCATGCCTTTGTATGGCTGAACAAAACAATGAAGCTTTTGATGAAAAATCATGAGATCCGCTTCATTCCTAGAAGTGAATGCAGCAATAAATATTATGAATTTATTTCATACCTTTGTAGGGCTGAACAAAGCAATGAGCTTTTGATAGAAAATCAAGAAACATGTCCAATTGGTTCTGCTCCATCCCATAAGTGAATGAAGTAACATTTGATTTATATTTTCATGATCGTGATATTTTATGAACATGGCTATAAAGAAAATTTCAAAGACACATTTTGTCACCAGAAGTGGCAAAATAATGTGAAAAAGAGAAAAGAAAAATGTGAAAATATTGGCAAATAAAATGAAAGTATATATTATCATTACGATGGTAAAGACCATTTGAGTTGTATTTTTCGTACACCAAAGTATCTTACAAATAATGAAAAGAACATAGAAATACACTTTGCTTATGAAGATGGTGATTCTGATCATGGCCATATAGATACTACTCATCTTGATATTATTATTTTATTTGTTAAACCAAATGGAAGCATGAATCACCTTATTGGTTATGAGAGTATTAAAAAAAGGATTTTCTCATATTGATATTTATATTTATATGAACATGAATGTTGGCACTACCACCAATGATGGGGATATATGTCTTATTGATAGTGCAACAACTCATACAATTCTCAAGAGTAATAAATTTTTCTCTTGTTTGGTAATGCAAGAAGTCAACATTAGTGCTATTTCTAGTACTACAAATATAATTGGAGACTCCGGAAGAGCTATTGTACTTCTACAAAGAGGTACAATATTGCATATTAAAATGCATTTTATTCTCCTAAGTCTAATAAAAACTTATTAAGTTTTGAGGATATTCATCTAAATGAATATCATATTGAGACAAACAATGAAAGAGATATTGAATATCTATATCACTCGAATTGAGTCGAATATAAAATGTGTATTGGAGAAATTATTAGGCTTCTCTTATGGCTTATACTATAGTAATGCAATTGAGACACATGTCATTATAAGCTAGAAGCTTACAAATAGAAATGAATTTCTTATTTGGAATGATCATGATGCGAAAAAAAAAAGGTTGAAAAACTCATGTCGACACCCACTTAAGAGTCAAGAAACTTCTTCAGATCAATGAGTTCTCATGTACTATATGTTCACAAAAGTTGATAATAAGACCATCACCAGAAAATGAGCCAATCTCATTTTCAGAGCAAATACAAGGTGATATTTGTGGTTCAATCCACCCACTATGTGGATAATTTATATATTTTATGGTTTTAATTGATGCATCAACTAGATCGTCACATATTTGTTTATTATCAACTCGCAATCAAGTATTTGCAAAATTATTAGTACAGTTAAAAGCTCACTTCCCAGATTATCCGATTAAGAAAATCTGTTTTTATAATAATGGTGAAATTAAATCTCATGCCTTTCATGAGTATTGTATATCAATTCGAATTGAAGTTGAGCGTCCAGTAGCACATGTTCATACTTAAAATAAGCTTACGAAATCATTACTAAAACGTCTAAAATTGGTTGCAAGACCATTACTTATGAGAGCTAATGTTCCAATAGCTACTTGGGGAAATGCAATTTTGCATGTTGCATTATTGATTTACATCAAACCAACAAGTTATCACAAATACTCTATTATGCAGTTGGTTTTTAGCTAATGACATAATATTCTCATGTAAGAATTTTTGGATGTGGTGTATATGTTTTTCCCACCAAAAAGGACTATAATGGATCCTCAAAGACAATTAAGAATATATGTTTGATATGATTCTCCCTCGATAATGAAATATCTTGAACTACCAACATACTTATGTACAGTTCGACTTTTTGACTATAACTTTTATGAAAAAGTTTTTCTAACATTAGGGGGAGAAAGAAAACAATTGGAACAGGTATTGGTTAGAATAAATTATCATTATCTCGTCTTGATCTTCGTACAAAAGAACATGAACTAGTAGTTCAAAGGATAATTCATTTTCAAAATTAGTCAATTAATTACCTTATGTTTTACTGACAGAAAAATGGTAACTAATATCAGCTACTAATACTCCAAAGATAATTGATATTGATTCATAACAGACATGAAGGTGGTAGGCCTGTTAGTTCCAAAGAAATGCTTGAAGCGTGGTAGGTCTATTGGTTCCAAAGATAAAAGCTCTTGAATGAGAAAGGGAGCTAAAATGCAAGATGACCTAAACGAAAAGGTGAAAATCCCAAAAGATTCATTTGACATAATTAATGATTCGGTTCCAGAAGAACCTCAAGTACCTCAAATTGTTCAAAATGATGAGATCTCAATCAATTATGTCATGAATATGGAACCAAAATGAAGTCAACATTGACGAAACTTTTACATATAATATAGCGATGAATGCTATGAATGTCAATGAGGATCAATAACCAATGATCATTGAAGATTGTTGACAAAGAAATGATTGGCCAAAATGAAAATATGAAAAGAAGCACAATTAGATTTGTTTGCTAAACGAAAGGTTTTTTGACCTATAGTTCGCACACCTGAAGGTGCGAAACTCATTGGGTACATATGGATTTTTGCACAAAAATCAAATTAGGAATGATGACATTGTTAGTTACAAAGCACAATTGGTTGCTCAAGGTTTTTCACAAAACCTGATATTGATTTGTGAAAAGACATATTCACTGGTATTGGATACAACAACATTGCAATATTTGATTATCCTAGTTGCACAAAAGATTTGCATTTACATCTAATGGATGATGTTAGAGCCTATTTGTACAGTTCTCTTGAGAATCATATTTATATGAAAATCACTACATGATTTTATTTACCCAACAAGGAAAATTCTAAAGAGGGTATTCAATAAAATTGAACAAGAACTTTTATCGATTAAAACAATCAAGACGTTTGTGGTATAATTGTCTTATTGAGTACTTGTTAAAGAAGGATTTAGAAAAGATCCTTTTTATCCTTGTATTTATATAAAAAAATATTAGAAAATCAATTTGTCATAATTATTGTTTACGTAGATGACATAAACATCGTTGAAACTCCTGATGAGCTCACAAGGCAATTGATTGCTCAAAGAAAGAAGTTGAGATGAATGATCTTTGAAGGGCAAAGTTTTGTTTGAAATTAGAAATTGAGTATTTAAATAAAAGTGTTTTTATACATCAAGAGGCTTATATGATTAAGTTGTTTAAAATGTTCTAAATGGATAAGACACGTCCATTATGCACTCCAATAGTTGTGAGGTCATTGAATGTTGATAAATGTTCTTCTTAGATCTTAATAAAATGATGAAGATCTTAATCCAAAAGCACCATATCTTAGTGTCATAGAAACACTAATGTATCTTTCTAATTATATTCAATCTGATATTGCATTTGCTATAAATTTATTAAGCAAGATATACTTCTTCAACTACAAAGAAAATTATTTGGAGCAAAACATATCTTTCGTTGCCTTAAGGGTACTACGAATATGAGATTATTTCATCCAAATGATTCAAAATTAGACCTAATGGGTTATGTATATGCATGTTATTTTACATATTTTCACAATGTCACAATGGTTGATCACAAACAAGATGTTTGTTCACATGTGGTAGCACAATGGTTTCATGATTGTATATGAAACAAACCATAGTAGCAATATCGTCTAATCGTACAAAATTATGAGGAAAGTTGTGAATATCTTTGGTTAAGGTCTATTACTCAACATGTGCAAGAAACTTGTGGCTATTTCCAACAAAGATGACCATATATGAAAACAATAGTGTATTGAAAGGATGATATAGATATCCAAAAGATTCATTTATGTGAAAATCTGGTAGGTTTATTTATAAAGTCTTTACTAAGAAGAACTTTTGAGCAATTGGTCCCCAAGATTGTACTCTGTCATCTTAATGATGTAAGTTTACATGAGGAGAGAAATAGAAGATGTAAAGAACATTATTATATAGAATGATGTACTTTTTTTCCTTCACTAGGTTTTATCCCAAAGGGTTTTTCTAGTAAGGTTTTCACGAGTCACATTCTCAATCAATGGACACCCAAGGGGGAGTATTATGAATTGATGGTCGTTCATTGATTTGATACAATTACTCATATGATTGATACTCATATGATTCATTACTCTTTATGTAAATATTTGTAATCCTTTATGGGTTAGCATGTTGTATCATAAATAAGACTCTTCCTATCAATAATAATATACACAAAAAAGTTACTCCCTATTCTCTCATTGTTTATTCTTCTTTCTATTGTCTATTCTTCTATCTTCTCTCTATTATGCTTTATTTTATAACAAAAACATGTTTTTAGTTCCCCAAATGTGGGTCACTTTTGCTTATAGTTCTCCAACATAAAAATTACTTTTAGTCCCAGAATTTCAGAAAATCCTCCTTTTGATTCCCTCAACACTAACACTCCTTGTTGACATGGCTATTTGACATTTATGTCAACAATGACATCTGTAACTAAAATAACGGCAGAGAATTTAGATTTTTTGGCTAGTACTTTATAATTCCTCAAATCTAGGTCAAATTTTATTTGTCACCCAACTTTATGAATAATTTTCTGATCCCTCAAATTAAAAATTGATTATTTTAGTCTCTCAAATTAAAAATAAAATAGTGAATTAGCATCTCTAATTCCAAACTAGTGTGAAACTTTTGTTTCCCATGATAAAAACTTATGTCAAAATTCTATTCATGACAATGTCAGAAAAAACAAGAAAGGTAGGAGATAAGAAGGGACAACATCATTGTTGTCGTAGTATTAAGAATATTTTAAACATGTTAAAGTCGTCTTTCTCAATAATGTTTCAATAATATCATCTTTGAAAATCAAAATGAATTATTTCAAAATTGGAAGATTTAAAAAACCAAATAAATCAATTACATTTGGCACACTAAAATAAAAATTGATCCAAATTTTAGAGACTAGAAAAAACAAATTACAAAGTGTATTTCCAAATCATTATTTTAGTGACATGTATCATTGATAATGTTGATGTGGTTAGCCATGTCAACAAAGAATGTAACCCCATTATTGGCAAGGGACGAGAAAGATCATTTTCTGAAATTTAAGGACCAAAAGAGCAATAATTAATTTCGAGGACTAAAAGAAAAAATTATTCAAATTTGACGGACTAAAAACATTTAAACTTTTAATAAATCATCAAAAAAATCATGTCATTCAATTAAATCCATGGCAAATGTTTGTTGACCCTGTTTGCCACATCATCAATGTCACTAACATCGTCTAATTCCAAAGTCTACAAAGAGCATTTCCCAATATCGAAGAACTAAATTAAACATTTTAATTGGAGGACCAAAAGAAAATAGTGTCGCCAATGTGGAGGACTAAACATATTTAAGTCTAAAATTTGGAATAAATGCTTCAATTAAATTCATCACAGAATATAGGATGTTTCTCTATATCGCTTCGTGTTAGCTTGATATTTAAGGCAGAGGTTATGGAGGTTATTCATGCTATTGAGATTGCTCATCAAAAAACCTGGAGATTCATATGGTTGGAGAATGATTCTAATTTGGATCACAGGCTTTTCCAAGTGCGATCTGCCCCTTGAATATTGAAGAATATATGGATGAATTGAGTGGAGACTTTAAAACATATATATTTTCGTATATCATACACTGTTAGAGAAACAAATAGATGTTTTGATAGTCTAGCTTCCTTTGGGATAGGGTTATTTTTGGTAGGAAGGTGTTCCTCCCTTTATTTCATATGATTTTTGTAGAGATAAATGTGGGCTTTACATTTTATTTTGCATTTCTTATATATATATATATATATATATATATATATATATATATATATATATATATATATATTCTATTAATGCAGCAACTAGGGTACAAACCTAGTTACAATTACAGTCAGTATAATAATGCAATTGCATTTTTACTTTTGATTAGTAAAAATGATACTAGACTATGGAGCAACTACATCCAAGATTGCATGGCAACTGATCTAACTGTACAAAACATGTTACTTTCCTACTCTTAATGTCATGTATGTATAATGTAAAATGCAACACATAAGCAACTTGAATGACAAATTTGGAGACACTTAGGATACTAGAGTAAAGCAACAATCAAGGAAGTAACAACTAGTTGTTTCAAGAAAAGCTTACACATTATGGAAGAAATTAGCTTATACCCTTGGAATGGATTTATCTTCAACCAAATTGAGTTTTCTGAGAGCACCTCTAGTGCATTTGGATTTCCCTTTGTCAATAATAGTGGTCCAAACATGACACATAACCTACACCATAAGAAATATAATATCAAGCATGAATACAGATTGGAGTTTATATTTTTTATTTTTTTTCATTTTTTCATAACACAAGAAAAGGATCCTCTAAATTATATGAAACAAAATGAAAGGCCCGATGAAACCATAATGAAAGGTTGCTTTGTCATTAAGAAATACAAATAATTCATTGCTTAACTTTCAGAAACTGACATAGTGAAACCATAATGAAAGAAACTGATAAAGAAAATATAATTCACTGTTTACTTTTAAGAATTCCAATTTTATTTGAAGAATGTGAGAAACAAGGGGAACATAAAATACATATATGGTGATATAAGTCTGTATACTGAAATACAAATGCCAAGATAATGAATTATTACTGAGAGGAACGAAAATGGATGAAGAGAGAATGAGAAACCAGTAAGAGGATGAAAGGATTTTGAGGATTGCTTTTGCTGAATTATTTTGTTACTCCCTCGCTCATTTTGTGTTATTGAGCATGATTTCTTCCTCTGTAAAACAAGTTCCCAATTCTATCAACTTTTATCAATTTCCCATTATTAAAACCGGTTCCTAATCTTGTCAAAATTTAAGGAGCAACAACAGTGCAATCTTGGATTAATACACTTAAATGTTGGAACTTCCCCCGGTCTAGTCTCATTTCAGTGCATAGTTCATTAAATTGGGTCTATGCATAGTACTCGCACTTCATGTCCATATGGCTATTAAGAGTGAATATGTGTTATGTAAAACCACTCATGAACTATACCTAATTGCTTACATTTTTAGTTGGTTAGTAGCAAGACCGCGAAGGCTTGCCTATATTATGTTAGTATTAGTACAATGAAGGTAAAGGTAAATAATCAAAACAAAGACCTAAAAGATAACATAAAGGCATCGGGCACCTGGTCTAGAGAAACTTCAAGCAAATAATAGGCTTCTTGAAAAGTAGAGTGGGAAAAGTCATCCCATGCAAGGGTCATTGTCAGAACGGAAACACTTTCCAGCTCATCCAACTCAATCTGCCATCACAAAATTTGCAGCCAGAAACGGAAGAATTATGAGCATGTTTTGACCAAACTCCACTATAACCACTTATAAAAGAGAAATATTATATTAGTTTCTCCATAAGCTAAGACAAGTTTATACATGACATAAAATTCAGATTTTGGAGAAGATAATCAAAAATAACTTCTACAAATTAGCTGACGGTGTAAGCTAAAATTAGCTTGTGGAGAAGCCTATCTCATTTTTCTTCCCTTTTTTTTTTTCTGAAAAGACTTACGGAAGAAAATTTTATTGAATATAGAGAAAATAGGAATTGAGATTAATCTCCCTTGTGTAAAAAATAAATAGGGACTGTATTTATAATAAAGAACACATGGACTAAACCAAAATATATATGAAGAATAATAATAATAAAAACAGAAAATAAGATATTAAAGATATCTTAACATTTCTCCAAACAAAGCCCGTGACAATGAGGGTAATTATAAAGAATTATTCAAAAGCTATTAAACAGTTGATTAACATTACCTGAGGGATGAAAAACCAAAAAGATCCTTCCTGGTGACTCACATTACCATCATCCACATTAACATCCATCAAACCATAGGCCACAACATTGGTGGAATCAGATGACACATATCTGCAGAAAGAAAAGTTTGCGTTAGTTCCTGATTAGTTCATAATTCTAACCAAATAGAATAATGCAGTGAGTGAGTGAGTGAGTGGGTGGGAATATTAACAGAAAAAAACCTATTGACGAAAGTGCGGTGGTTTGAGGTTAGAGGGAGAAAGCAAACAGCGGCACCGATGGCACAAACGCCGCGGGCTCCATTGACGTAGAGCGACTTAGGATCGGCATCGTTCTTGGAAAGGTAAGCGAGAGGGAAAACGGAGGAGGAGAGGGGTTGAGAACAGAAGAGAGCGAAGGCATTGGAACCAGGAGGGACTGCAACCTGAAATCGAAGGAATCCGGTAGAGGAAGGAGGCCTCTGCAACTTCAACGCGTGGAGAGCGTCCTTCAATTTCTCGAGTCCCTCCTCCAATGTCAACGCCGGAGATAGAGTCCGCGTCACGCACTGCTCGAAGAGCACTTCCTTCTCCAGAACGTCACCGTTTAGGGGTACCGGTCCATCAAACCTCACTCCGACGACTCCGGTAACCACACTCCGGCTCCGGCTTGGGCTTGCGCTGTTCCACCCCCCGGCACTTCGCATTCCGATTCCGAAATTATAGCCACCACCCTCAGCCATAAACATTTCGCTGTTGCAGACCCTCCATCTTCCCAACGCCGACCCCGCCAAAATCATCGATAACGGATAAGAAACTCACTCTCACTCTATCTGTTATTTTCCAAGTAGCACTGTCACCACATAAATTTGACTTGTTTGGTAAGAAAGAACCGTTAAAAAATGAAGAAAAGATATAGGTTTAATTAATTGACCGGTTATACATTAAAAATAATTCTAATTTATATATATATATATATATATATATATATATATATATATATATATATTGATAATTGCTTTTAGTAACTTTTCCATAATATTTTTTGGTATACATTATTTATTTTACTCTTATTAATGTGGTATAAAATTTGAAATCCTAATTATTAAAATAAAAATATTTGGTAATCTTAACATAAAATTTAAGATCACAATGATAAATAGGCGAATCAATAAAAAAGTTAAATATGTTTTTGGTTCCTTAATTTTTAGTGAATTTTGAAATTAATTCATTTTAAAATTTTGGACTAATTTTGTTTTTCATCTCTTGAAATACGTGAATTTAGTTTTTTTAATCAGATTTTGTTAGTTTATTTAACCTTTTAAGCGTGTTTTATAATAGTATTTGACTTAACATTAAAGCAAAAATGTGTCTAATAGTATAAACAACTCAAATATAGTATTTAACTAAACTTAACAAAATTTGAATAAAATGACTAAATCTACGTATTTTGAAAGACGAAGGACTAAATTAATCCAAAGTTTCAAAATAGACTAATGTCAAAATTCACTGAAAGTTAAGGGACCAAAAACATATTTAGTCCTTTAAATTATAACAAAATATAAAGAGATGTCATCTTTTATGTCTACATTTCAATATTTCAGTTTTACCCTTAATTATTATTTTTTAATTAATTATTTTATAAATAGTTTACTCTTAATCGTTATTTTAAAAATCTTTTTTATTTTAAAACTTTTTTTATACATATATTTTATTTTTCAAATTTTACATTTAATAACTATTTTAAAAATTAGTTATATATTTCTTACTCGTCTTAACTCAATTTTTTATGAAAATTAAGGAGATGCAAAAAGAGGGTCCCTATCATGCATGTGTTTTAATTTGAAGATGTTTCTTATTACATAACTGAAAATGTTTAAGGAAAATTTTCGAGTTCTGATTTGGTAATGAAAATATGCACGACCAAAAATATAAATTATGACTTTTGGACTGTGCATTACACATTATAAAACAGCATTTCAGATTGTATTTTGAAATACAAAATTTGTATTTTAGAATGCATAAATTAAAGATAAAAAATTGACTTGTGGACTACAATTTGGAATATACTTATATGTAATATTTCAAAATATTAAAAGCATTTTTTTATCACATAATTCAAAATAAATTATGCATTGTTCAATCTAGAATTAATCTAAGAACTATGATTACATTATGGTTCTATAATTTGAAATACATTATGTTTTCTCAAAAAAAAGAAATTCTAAATTATATAATTCAAAAACAAAGTTCTACATTCAGAATTGACTTATTGTACAATTTTGAATTATATAACTATTTTGCAAAATACACCATGCATTACGCAATTTGAAAACAAAATTATATAATAAGGTTTAATTAGTGATTTAGAGTGTGAAACCCTAAAAAATAGCATTTTAGAAGTGTTAGATATTTAAAAATAACGAAACTCGATTATTTTAGGTTAAAATACTTTTTTGTCTCAATTTTTAGTTTTTTCAAATAAATTCTAATTTTGGTTTTGTGTTCAAATAGGTCCCAATTTTCGTCAATTATGTTTAAATGGGTCCTTTTTTGTTAACACCGTTTAAATCATTAACGGCCATGAACAGTGACTGCCACGTGTTATTTCGTGGTTTTTTTGAATTTTTTTTTTATTTTTAATTTTTAATTTTTTTTAAAAATTCTTTTAAATTTTTTTTAAATGTACACGTGTCAACCCAGGAGTGTGCCACGTGTCACTTTGTGGTTTTTTTTGAATTTTTTATTTTATTTTTTTAAATTTTTTTTGAATTATTTTGAATTATTTTTTAAATGTCCACGTGTCAATTTAGCAGTGTGCCACGTGTCAAAGTTAATATTCTATATTCAATTTGGTCCCTATATTTGTTATTTTTGTTCAATTAGGTCCTAATTTTTGTTAAGATTAACCAATTTGGTCCCTATAAAAGATGTGACCAAATTTAATTTTTATATCAAAGTTATAATGATGTGAATTTTAATATATTAAATAAATATATTTAATAAAAAATATGAATTTTAATATAAAAATTAAATTTGGTTTTAATTTGGAGAGGGACCAAATTGGTTAATGTTAACAAAAATTGGGACCTAATTGAACAAAAATAACAAATATAGGGACCAAATTGAATTTAGAACATTGACTTTAATACGTGGACATTTAAAAAAAAATTAAATTTTTTTTAAAAAAAATTCAAAAATAATTCAAAAAAACCACGAAGTGACACGTGACACACTCCTAGGTTGACACGTGTACATTTAAAAAAAATAACAAAATTTTAAAAAAAAAATTAAAAAAAATAAAAAAAATAAAAATAAAAAATAAAAAATTCAAAAAAACCACGAAGTGACACGTGGCAGTCACTGTTCATGGCCGTTAATGATTTAAAAGGTGTTAGCAAAAAAGGACCCAATTGAACAAAATTGACGAAAATTGGGACCTATTTGAACACAAAACCAAAATTAGAACTTGTTTGGAAAAACTTGGCGAAAATTGGGACCAAAAAGATATTTTAATCATTATTTTAATATTAAAATGTTTTAATATAAATAGAATCGTTCTAAAAGATTCATTATTTTAAAACACATTATTTTTCTTGAAACCACTTTTTTAGAGTTCTCTGACTTCTCTCTAGGAGTTTTGTCTTTTTGATCATCTGATTGAAGAATGAAGATCGTATGATTGATCCTCTTGGCGAGCTCTTGAAGTTAGATCGACCAATTTTTTCATTTGTGTAAGTTGAGTTTCTGTCCTCTTTTTTGTCTATTTCTGTTTTTTTGTCGCATGTGATCCTTTTCCGCTTGCATGCATCATTTTAATCATCAGTATGTGTCTCTGCTAATTAGTGATCATAATGGTAGGTCCTGATCGTTCTTATGATGTTTCTATGTGTAGATAGAGCATCTTATGGAGTTATATGCGTTTTGGTGTTCTTTGAGCGATTTGGGTCTGCAAAGACGCTTTGTCAGGTTAGGGAAACTAATAGCTTTTAGGGTGAGTGAGTCATATCTTGTATGATTGCGAAGTACCTAATATGCTATGATGAATTATTGATGCTTGTGATTGTGGTATATTGATCTCTTAAATGATTGAATTGGAATTGATTGTATTGTTTGTGTAAAATAAGATGAAATAGGCTTTTGGGATTAATCTCCCTTGTGTAAACCCTACACAAAGGATAGTTTATTTATATTGATAATGGGCCAAACCCAGAAATACATAATGGGCTGAGCCCAACTACTAAACACAATATTATATCATCTAACACTCCCCCTCAAGCTGGTGCATACAAATCATATATACCAAGCTTGTTACAAAGATAATCAATTCTAGGTCCTCGAAGAGACTTAGTGAAAATATCTGCTAATTGATCACTTGAGTTGACAAACTCGGTCTTGATGTCCCCAGATAGGATTTTTTCTCGAATGAAGTGAGTCAATTTCAATGTGTTTGGTCCTCTCATGAAAGACATGATTAGAGCTAATGTGAAGAGCAGCCTGATTGTCACATATGAGTGTCATTTGAGTGACATCTCCAAATTGCAATTCTTGAAGCAATTGCTTAAGCCAAACAAGTTCACACGTGGCTAAAGCCATAACTCTATATTCTGCTTCTGCACTAGATCTTGCCACACCACTTTGTTTCTTGCTCTTCCAAGAGATCAAATTACCACCAATCGAGACACAATATCCGGAAGTAGATCTTCTGTCGGAAGGAGATCCTGCCCAATCATTATCTGAATAACATACAACTTTTGTATCAGAGTTGGAATCATATAGTAAACCTTTTCCAGGAGAGCTTTTGATATACTTTAATATGTGAATGACTGCATTCCAATGTTCTTCACATGGGGAATTAAGGAATTGACTCACCACGCTAACAACAAAGGAAATATCAAGACGAGTAACAGTAAGATAATTCAACTTTCCAACTAATCGTCTGTACTGTTTAGGATCTGAGAAAGGATCCCCCTGTTTAGGTAGAAGTTTAATATTAGGATCCATGGGTGTTTCTACCGCTTTAGAATTCATTAACCTAGTTTCCTCCAGAATATCCAATGCATATTTCCTCTGAGATATGACAATACCACTATTGGGTTGTGCTACTTCAATACCCAAGAAATACCTAAGTTTTCCAAGATCTTTGGTCTGAAAATGACGACAAAGATGTTGCTTTAAGAGGGAGATGACAAGGTTGTCGCTTCCTGTGAGAACAATGTCATCAACATATACTATTAAGTAGATACATCCAGCACTGGAGTGACGATAAAAAACTAAATGATCCACTTCACTGCGAGACATGCCAAATTGTTGAACAACACTAATGAATTTTCCAAACCAGGCCTGAGGAGACTGCTTTAGGCCATATAAAGATTTGTGAAGACAACAAACCAATCCAGAAGACTCCCCCTGAGCAACAAAACCCGGAGGTTGCTCCATATAAATTTCTTCATTCAAATCGCCATTGAGGAATGCATTTTTGACATCAAGTTGGTGAAGAGGCCATTGGCG
>Ga0214545_1005445_pt1 | contig 22968 bp, 17 predicted proteins | sample CNSS4metaG_FD_160064 | JGI IMG/M metagenome (GOLD analysis project Ga0214545, IMG submission 160064) | Root nodule microbial communities from cowpea collected in UCLA plant growth center, Los Angeles, California, USA - CNSS4 | ecosystem: Host-associated > Plants > Roots > Nodule | place: USA...
TACCCCTCAACAAAATGGTGTAGCTGAACGTAAAAATAGACATCTTATGGAAACCACTCGCACTCTTTTAATTCATGGCGAGGTTCCTGAACATTTCTGGGGTGATGCCATTCTTACTGCCTATTATCTCATTAATCGTATGCCTTCTTCGGTTTTAAAGAATAACATACCTCATTCCATTTTATTCCCTCATGAACCTCTTCATCCCTTACCTTTAAGAGTTTTCGGGTTTACATGTTTTGTTCATAAATTTAGTCATGTTCTTGACAAGCTTTCTCCTAGATCACATAAGTGTGTTTTCTTAGGATTTACAAGATCATAAAGAGGATACAAATGTTTTTCTTCTTTTCTTAACCATTATTTTGTGTCTGCAGATGTCACCTTTAATGAGTTCTCCCTTTATTTTAAGAGTCAATCTTCACCTCTAACTCTATCCAATCCTAACAACTCTTCTAATACCTTTAATGTTCCTATTGTTTGTGACCCTCTTACTGTGTCTTCTTCACCCTCGGTTCCTGCTCCACAGTCACCTGCTCCTCCACCACCTCTTTAGGTTTATAGTCGCCGTAATCGATCACAACCACCACCATGTGACTCCACTCCAGTGCCAACTACTCTGTCTCCTCCGACTCTGACACTTGAGTCTGACCTTCCCATTGCCCTCCGAAAAGGTATGCATTCTACTCGTAATCCCTCTCCCCATTATATTGCTTTGAGTTATCATCGATTGTCATTACCTTTTTATACATGTCTTTCCTCTTTTTCTTCTGTGACCATTTCAAAAACTGTCTGTGACGCTTTAGCCCATCCTGGTTGGCGTCAGGCCATGACAAATGAATTAAGTGCTCTTCATAACAGTGGAACTTGGGAACTGGTCCCGTTGCCATTTGGGAAATCTGTTGTTGGTTACAGGTGGGTGTTTGCTATCAAAGTTGGACCTGATGGTACTTTTGATCGCCTTAAAGCTCGTCTTGTGGCCAAAGGTTATACTCAAATTTTTGGGTTGGATTATGGAGATACTTTTTCCCCCGTGGCAAAGATGGCTTCTGTTTGTTTATTTATCGCCATGGTTGCTCTTCAACAATGGCCTCTTTATCAACTAGATGTTAAAAATGCTTTCCTCAATGGTGATTTGAAAGAAGAAATCTATATGGAGCAACCTCCTGGATTTGTTGCTCAGGGGGAGTCTTCTGGATGGTATGTCGTCTTCGTAAATCCCTATATGGCCTAAAAAAATCTCCTAGGGCTTGGTTTGAAAAGTTTAGCAATGTTGTTCAGCAATTTGGTATGACTCGGTTTGAAACAGATAATTCTGTCTTTTATCAACACTTGAGTGTTGGATGTGTTTACTTGATAATATATGTTGATGACATCATTCTTACAGGGGGTAACAACCATGGCATCTCTCAGTTGAAACAACATATCTATCACCATTTTCAGAACAAAGATCTTGGCAAACTCAGATATTTCTTGGGTATTGAGGTGGCACAGTCTAATGATGGTATTGTTATATCTTAGAGAAAGTATGCCATGGATATTCTGGAGGAAACTGGGTTGATGAGTTCAAAGTCTGTTGATACACCCATGGATCCCAATACTAAACTTCTACCAAATCAGGGGGAGCCTATATATGATCCTGAGCAGTATAGACGATTGGTTGGGAAATTAAATTATCTTACCGTTACTCGTCCTGACATTTCCTTTGCAGTTAGTGTGGTATGCCAATTTCTTAATTCTCCATGTGAAGATCATTGGAATGCAGTCATTCGCATCTTGAAGTATATTAAAAAATCTCCTGGAAAAGGATTGTTATATGATTCTAATAACCATACAAGAGTTGTTTGCTATTCAGATGCTGATTGGGCAGGATCTCCTTCTGATAGAAGATCTACATCTGGGTATTTGTCTCCATTGCTGGTAACTTGGTCTCGTGGAAAAGTAAGAAACAAAGTGTTGTAGCAAGATCCAGTGCATAAGCAAAATATAGAGCTATGGCCTCAGATGCCTGTGAACTTGTTTGGCTCAAGCAATTACTTCAAGAGTTACAATTTGGAGATGTTACTCAAATGACACTTGTGTATGACAATTAGGCTGCTCTTCATATTAGCTTTAATCATGTCTTTCATGAGAGGACCAAACACATTGGGATTGATTGTTATTTCGTTCGGGAAAAGGTTATGTCTGGAGACATCAAGACTGAGTTTGTTAACTCAAGCGATCAGTTAGAAGATATTTTTAGTAAGTCTTTACGGGGACCTAAAATTGATTATATTTGTAACAAGCTTGGCACATACGATTTGTATGCTCCAGCTTGAGGGGGAGTGTTAAATATTGTTTGATATTATTAAGATATTGTTAGATATTGATAACCACAATATCAAACAATATCTTCTATTTAATCTTTTTATTTTCAGTTACTCTTTTTACTTGTACCTCTCTATTATAAATAGATTACCCTATGTGTGGTTTATACACAAGAGAGATTAATCTCAATCCCTATTTTCTTTATTCTCAACATGGTATCAGAGTCTGGTTCCGATCCAAGGACCTGTGGGTTATGGCCCACCACGCGCACTCATTGTTGTAATTATAGTTCTGGATTATGTAATCTGTAATACAAATTTACATTTTAAATTCTATAATTCGTAATGCAAATTTATATCTCGTATTATACAATTTATATTGCAAAATTACATTATAGATTATACACTTTGTAACCAAAAATTATATTTCACGTCTTTAATCGCTGATTTTTATATTTGTCCTTACACTTCATATTATTGATTTATTATGATCTTTTCATTTGTTTTAATGGACTTTTGTGAATATTTTTTAGGATGATGTGGAAAAAGATGATGGGTGAAGGTAGAGGTGAAAGAAGAAGATGGGATAGAGGTGAAGATGGAGATGAAAATGGAGGTGGGAGAAAATAGGCTGGAGTTGGAGGTGGAAGAAGAAAATGAAGTGGAGGTAGAGGAAACTATAGAGATGCTATGGGAGAGAAGGAGAAGAAGAAAAGGAAATTTGACTTTTTAACTTATTTATGGGATGCAGTAAAAAAGTAAAAAAAACATCTGGGTGCAAAAAGAAATTCCCTTAAAAGAAGTATACGATTTTCTTGGAATGATGAGAAAAAAATAAAAACTTCAAAACGAGAGAGTAGTAAATAAATGAAGGAGGATAATATAATTTTCTAAATTGTAAATTCTTAATATTATTATTAATATTATTATATAATTATGTATTTTTTAATTCATTTATCGGTACAATATGAGTATGAATATACAATAAGACTGAAATATGTGCAATTTAATAACCAGAAAGATAAATTAAGAAAATCTGGAAAATAGTTTTGTATTCAAATGATTATTGAGAAATTCTACACATACCATTTTAATAAGGCAAATGTATTATTTTATTAAATATATAGTCCTAAAAGAATTTAACAAAAGTTTTCATAAAGGAGGTTTAATATAATTTGGTGATATAAAAATGAAAAACTGAATTCAATACTTTAGAAATATGATAATAATTAAATGCATAAAATAGATTATGAGTACAGTTTTTATAAATATATTATTGTTTGTATATAAACATATTGTTATATAATTTCGTTGCATGCTTCTACAAAAGTTGTACAATGCAGGACTTTAGAAAATTTTAATGTGTAGGATTAATGAGTTAAGTGTAAATTATAATTTTTAGAATGAGTTAAATGACAAAATGAGTTTTGTAGCTCATTTGGTTGCAGTTTTGTATAATTCGAAGATTTCAAATACCACTAGAGATGTTTTCATTTTATAGAATTTCTAAAATTTAATTTGTATGATTAATTAATTTGGGTTTGTTTATTTGGGCTTGGAGAAGAGTAGTAAACACATGAAATAAGGTATGGGTTTTTTTAGGATTTAGAACAATAACGGAATAGTGAAGTATAAATGGTTAGAGTTGAAGTAATAATCCAAGTAAGAGATCTAACTATTCTTGTTCCTTTTCCTACATGTGCTTATGCTGGTGTTGCAAGGAATGCTAATCTTGTTTATTTTTTATGTATGGGATGTGATCGATTATGGTTGTACGTTTAATCATGTATGTGATGGTTTGCTTCATTTATTAGATGTCATTCTTAGTGCATGATTTAAGGTGAAGTATTATATCAAGTTTTAGATAACAAAGTATGATGAAGTATGTTTAAAACCATAAGATATGTGTTCTAGAGTGTCTTTAGTTTATGCATTTTTGTTGGGTGCAATTTTGGACCATTGGGTGTGACAATGGAGACACTATTACAAAACCGTTGGGTGCTGGGCACGAGTATTGTAGGTGCAGGGCACTGGACACTAGGTGTAGGACGTTGGATGCCACTTTGTTTTTCTATTTCTAATTGTCTTGGTAAAGTTGCGATTTCCAATCTGTTAACCGTTGGATCGTGTAGAAATTTGAACAAATGGTTCTTGACTTGTAGTTCTTCACTTCTACCATTCAAATCGATAATTGGATGCATGTGGTTAGAGAAAATAGTCACACATAGTTGTTATATTTTAGGTTTCTCTTTCTTGGTTCTTTAAATTTGATATTATTAATTTGAGGTATTGGCTAGTTGTGAGGCACTTATTTGTGCTTTTCATTGACTTTGAAATAAAAAGAGTGTTTAATGGTAATTTGTGATTGTTGTAATTCAAACGGGTTGTGATTGGTGGAAATTTAGTTTATTCGTTATGAGGATTTTTAGAGAGTTTTGCGTTAGCAAATGTAAGATTTGAGTTGAAGTATGTATGATGTGTAAACTTATAGTTTTTAGTAGGATTAAAGTGTAATCAGTTGAAGAAATTCCATTTTAACATGAGGATATTGTGAATGCTATTGGACTATTTTGATGATGAATTGTTGAGTTCTCATTATAAAAGATGACATAATTAATATATGTAATTTTTATTCGGTTTATGGATAGACATTGTTAAAGAAATTCGATCATTGTTTTGAGTAAGAATTAATGAATGTTATGCGGTATGAATATATGGCGATATATGAAATGATGATAATTGGTATAGGATTGGAATGTCTTAGTAATTATAATGAAAGTGTGATTAAGTTTGAAGGGTGATTGATTAATTTTACTTTAATATATTGAAATGGATTCTTTGAGGTTGGATCAAATAAAATGAGTTAAGCTCATGTTAAGTTAAGTAGAGTTGAATCAATTGAGAAGATTGGTGAGTGGTTGTGTAGTAAGAATTGAATGGAATAATTCAAAGTTTAATCCTATGATATTAGGAATTTGGGACTATTAGAATATATTTTTAAGGTATAATAATCATTGAAAGGAAGAACATCGAGAGAAGTAAGTGGAAAGTGTAAAGAATTACGTTATGGAGTATTTTCGTGTTGTTGTATTCATACAACTAAGCTTAGGTTAGGTGCATTGGGCGTCACCTGAACAATGTTTTACGTGATGTATTATTTTATGCGAGTCAAAATTGTGAAGTAGAAGTTATTTAGTATGATTTTGACGACATCAAATGTATGCTTATGCGATGGTGACTCAACGAAAGGTGGGCACTCTACTAGTCTCTAGTGGTGAGCGTGAATGTTCACTCCGCCCGTAAGACTATCGGGGAGCAGTGGGGAGTGGCTTTTGCTTGTAAGTTTCTTGGGGAGCTGTAGGAATGGTAACTCTATCTAGTCGTAGTGGAGGTGGACTTTGCCTAGGAAGCTCTAGCAGAGAGTGGTGAGAAGTGACACCTACAAGCTTCGCTCATAAGACTCCCGGGGAGTAGAGGAAGTGTAATGGAAGACAAGAGGATAATTTACCATTATTATTTTCTTCTAAGTGCAATTTTCAAGGATGAAAATATTTATGTGTTGCGCAAGATGTAAGACCTTAGAAAATTTTATTTTAATATAACGAAAATGATAAGTTAAGTTTAATTATAATTTTTAGAATGAGTAAAATTACAAAAACAAGTTTTGTAGCTCATTTGGTTGTACTTGAGTAGCATATGGAACATATTAGATTCAACTCCCTTTAGCAATGTCTTTGTTTTAGAAAATTTCTAAAACTTAATTTGGATGAAATGAACTTGGGTTTGTTTCCTTGGGCTTATTTGGGGAAGAGTAGTAAACATGAAATAAGGCTTCAAGATTGATTAAGATTTTTATTAGTGATAAAGTTTTGGGGTAGGATTTTTTTTTGAGATGGTGTCGTTTGGGAGTCTGTAAGGTAAATGGAAAAGTAGTGAGGTTTTGTGGATTAAGAGCAATAATAGAGAAATGGAGTATCAAGGACTAGAGTTTAAGTAATAATCCAAGTAAGGGTAGCTATTTGTTCTTGTTCTTTTCCTTGCTTGTGCTGGAGTTAGTGTTGCAAGAGTGCTAATCTTTTTTATTTTTGTATATATATGATCACGATTAGTTATGATTGTACATTTAATCATGTATGATATGGTTTGTTTTATCTGTTAAATGTCATTCTTAGTGCATAATTTAATTTGAGTGATTATATCATGTTTTGGATAATAAAGTATGATGGAATATGTTTAAAACCATAAGATATGCATTCTAGAGTGTCTCTGGTTTATGCATTTTCGCTTGGCACAATTTCAGACCTCTGGGCACCACCATGACAGTGAGGACACTGTCACGAAACCAATGTTGGGCGTGAGTATTGCATATGTAGGGCGCTAGATCTGTCACACATAATTGTTATATTTTTTTCTTCTCCTTCTTGGTTTTTCAAATTTCAAAGCATTATTAATTTGAGATATTGGCTAGTTGTGAGGCACACATTTGTGCTTTTGGTTTGACTTTGGAATAAAATAATGTTTAATGGTAATTTGTGATTGTTGTAATGCATATCAGTTTTGATTGGTGGAAATTGAGTTGAACTATGTATGAGGTATAAACTTATGGAATTTTAGTAGGATTAGTGTAATAAGTTAAACGAATTCCATTTTAACATGAGGATATTATGAATAATATTGGCATATTTTCATGATGGCTTGTTGAGTTCTCATTGTAAGAGATGACATGATTAAGCTAAGTCAATTTTATCTAGCTTACAAATAAATATTGTTTAAGAAATTTTATCATTATTTTGAGTAAGAATTAATTCATATCATGCGATATGAATATATGGTGATATATGAAATCGTGATAACTTATGTAGGATTGGAATGTCTTGGTAATTGTAATGAAAGTGTGTTTAAGTTTGAAGGGTGATCGATTAGTTGTTCTTTGATGTAATGAAATGGATTCTTTGAGGTTAGGTGAAAGAAACTGAGTTAAGCTTATGTTAAGTTATGTAGAGTTGAATCAATTAAGAAGATTAGTTAGTGGTTTTGTAGTATGAATTGAAGGAAATAAATTTAGAGTTTAATCCTATAATATTAAGAATTTGGGATTGTTTGAAGATAATTTTAATGTAATGATAATCATTTAAGTGAAGAACATTAAGAGGAAGTAAGTGGATAGTGTAAAAGGTTACACTATGGCGTATTTTCATGTTGTTGTATTCATACAACTAAGCTGAGGTTAGTTGTGTTGGGTATCACCTGAACAATGTTTTAGGTGATGTATTATCTTATATGAGTTGAAATTGTGGAATAAATGTTATTTAGTATGATTGTGATAACATGTAAATGTATGCTTGTGTGATGGTGACTCAGCGAAAGATGGACACTCTGTCAGTTTGTAGTGGTGAGCGTGAGTGTTCACTCTGCTCGTAACACTCCTAAGGAACATTAGGGAGTGGTTTTCGCTCGTAAGTCTCTCGGGGAGAGTAATGGGAAGAGTAGCTTTGTGTAATTGAACCAGAAGTGAACTTCATTGGGAAGCTCTAGAGGAGAGTGATAAGAAGTGACACATGTGTACTTCGTCAAGGAAGCTCTTTTTGTGTCGCACAAGCCTCATCAAACAAAATTAAGTTTTCCCCTTAACTAATGTAGCATAGAGGTCAACCTGGGTCAGTCCAAGGAACACGATTCCAATGAGTTCATTGATTTTTTTTTTACTTTAATGGTTGGGGGATTGAAAAATGTGAAAACAACAAAATAGTAAAATTGTATTTAAAGTGAAGTGAAAATAAAAAAATAAAAGTTGTAATTGGAAAAATAAAATTCAACTAGGAAGGAAAATGTGGGACTACAAGCAAAACAATGATCATAAACCTAACAAAAACTTGGAAAGTAAAGGATAAGTTGAATTCTAACATGTAATGGAAGCCAAAATAAAATGACATGTTAGTTGGGTTGTAAAAGCAAGCATTAAAGGGAAAATTATCAACCAAACCAATGAAAATAAAGAAAGATATAATGTGCAAGCTGTAAAACTTGAAATGAGGTAAGCTAAAGAATGAGAAGCATTGTAATGGCTATAAGATGGTTCCCAACAACAATTAACTAGTAGAAATTAAAGATATTGTAGCTCAATAAGTAAAGCAAGATGAAAATAAGAAAGGAGAATGAGCGAAAAGAAGTGACGTGAATGAAGTTACCCATGTTGCTATTTAAAATTTAGAATGGAAATACATAGAGATTAAATGAATGAGAAAAATCAACCATAGTCCATAACAAAGAAAACTTAAAGGTGAGTATCCATGGAGCTCCACTTACAAAACATTAAAAACCTCAAAACAAAAAAAACGTGAAAATAACTATTCTCTATGGTTGTTGCCCCCTCTTCTAAAGAGCTTAAGTGACTTAATTTTACCCTTTTTTGGGCCATTCAATGTTCAGCCCACAATACAAGTTCGAGAGGAATGAAAATAAAGCATAGAAAATTACAAAACTACCCCTACATAAAAGAAAAATAAACAATCCTGATAGGTAATTCTTGTTAACGTCTGCGATTTTGTAAATTGAACTGCATCTTGTATAGAGCTCCAAAAATTGTGTTGAAAAGGTCAGTGTTGAAAAGTCAACGTTTTTACGCTAGCGACGGGAAGTGTGTGACAAGGAAAAAAGATATGCTTTAACTTGTGCCATGTGGCAGTTTGGTTGCGCCACGTGGTGATGCAGTTGTTGAAAACTACCTAAAATTCACAAATCTAAGCTAAGATGGAAAGATAAAAGAAACATAAGATGCTAAGGGAGTGTAATAAGCTTCAATATGAAGGTATAGAAATTGAGTTATCAGACACCCATGTACTTAGTCGGTGAAGTTGCGTGCGAAAGCTATTGTTGAAGCCTGATTCTTGATCATAAGATCATTGGCGATTGTGTTATTTGCGGTGATGGTATGTTTTGAACAATTGTGTGAGACAACATGCTTTGTGTGGTTGTGTGAAACGATCGATGTAATTGTATGGTGTTGTGAGACATTATGACTTTTTAAGGTTTGAATGAGTTGTTATATTATGATTGATGTATATTCTTTTTATGATGTTTGTATGTTAGCTCACCCTTGTTTTATTTGTGTGTTACTAAGATGATCCTATTTTTATACAGGAGTAGATGAAAGTATATTAGGAAAGATGCATAGTAGAGATGAAAGTTGTGGGAAAGTTATGGGAGCAATTGTCTTTAGTCATTTTTAAAAGAAGAAGTTTTGTTCCATTATTAGTTTGACAATTTTTCACTTTTGAGACAATGAGACATACCTTTTTTATACATTGGTGAATAAAGGTGTTTTATGTTAATGTCAAAGTTTTAGGTCACTTATATTTTCAACACAAATGAGATAATATTATTTTAGTATCATCTTAGTCGAGGCATTACATATCACCCTAGAAAGGTGAATATAGTAGTAGTCACTTCAAGTAGAAGGGTAGTGCACACATCCTTTCACTATAAGAAAATATTTATTTCTATATATCATGTTCTTTATTTCTAGTGTTCATGGAAGTATGCTTAACTTGTAGATCAAACCACATGTTTGTGAGAGAGAACTTAAGGGTGTCAGACACAAGACTTCCCAATCCAGGTGGAGGAACCCTTGCTTTGAGGACAAAACTCTTTAAACCAACTGATCCCGCATATCCATGTTTGGTGTATGCAAAGGGTTATGAAACTTGATTGGATCTAAATACTAGACTAGATGTCTCTGCATCTAGTGTTGCTGAGGTATGATGATTGGCCAAATCACCACGGAATGCAACACAAGTCAAATAACCAACACATAGAAACAAGAACACAATACATATATAATAAGATGCAATACAAAGAGAGTTTATAAGTTATATTCAATCTCAACAATGGAGAAATTTACTGCTCATGATGATGGATACAAGATGAACGTGGATAAACTTTCTTCCTTCAATAGCTTTTAAAAAATATTTACTAATAACTAACTACTCTAAGTGTTTCTCTCTGTAATAATAATAATACTATCTCAGCATTTATGTCTTTCCCAAAGCGCGGAAAAATTTAAATTTTTTTTATATGTGTCATAATTAAAAAAATCCAAAAGTAGTTCTTTACAAAAATAAACCATGTTCCAATATTGACTTAATTAGAAAATTACAACTAGTAAAAAAAATTCCTCAAGGAACCCTAATCACTAGCCCCCACTCTAGCTCTATGTATCACCAGTACCACCTTAAACATCATCTGCTCCCGGGTAACAAATTACACAATCATCGCCAAACACATAGAAAGGGTGAGATCAATATAATTTAACATACATGAAAAGTTACATCATAAACCCTCACCCAAATATTTTAACTTAGCCCAAAACCCCTTCTGAGAACTTTTCATTATGCATTAGAAATCAAGGCCTTCCACTATGTTCATCCAACTTCTACACCCTTTGACGATGACCTTAATATGGCACATGCTGCCACGAGCCTACCACTCGTGGTCCAACCTCTATAAGCCTCCCACTCGTAGACCAACACGCGTGGAAATATCACATTAAGAACCACCATCCGTAACAACCAAGTGGAGCTAACCAATATGAACCACTATTCGTATCTTATACGAGATTCCCAATATTACCGGCCTACCACCCGTGAGTGACAATCAAGTGGAGCTAGTCAAATACGAGCCACCACTCGTATGCTCCCACAAGATTTCAGACCTCACCGGCCTACCACCCGTGATCACCACGTGTTTACAATAATTACAAGTAACCACTCATAAATGGGCCTCAGCACGTCTCAACCCAAAGACATCATCCAAAACTGTGTAGACCTTGCAAAACATCCAAGTAACAACCTATGTCCCTTACGCTATCGCTTGGCGCAACCAGGCTAAATGTCGCTGCACACCGCCTGGAGGGCTCCCTTTACCGCCAGCGCCAAGTGTCCTAGAGCCCACTTGTCAACACCTAATTTCGTCCGGACAAATAATTTTTTTTTAAAAAAATATATTGAAAAATAAATATTGAATAAAAAGGATAAAAATAAATTTTCTTATAAAAAAAATTGATTAAAAAAGTTTCTTTAAATTTTGTTCAAAGGACCATTTCCATAACGACTCCACGGTTCCAACATTCTTATTTGGTTCACACGTTCATTCCTTTTCAGAAATATCAATCTTGGTCTTCCAAATTTCTAAAAAAGGGGAACACTCACTTTACAAGATCTTCGTGCTACATCTTCATCCACCATAATTTCCTTCATATTTATAATAATCACTCATACAATTTAGATCATACCCCAAGAAGCAAAAGCAAACCAAACGTAAGGAAGATATTCAAATTGAGAGTGGAAATAGGAGCACGTTAAAACACAGGTTCGTAATTTCCAAATTTGCTATAATGTTACGTGTTTGTTTCGTTGTTGTTGTATGATTAATGCTAATAGAAATTTCCAACTCAGAATAATGAATTGAATTCAACATCTACAAGACACTTCTCGTATTTTACATAAACAATAAATGCTTAAATAGAGGAAAAATAGAATGTGACGTTGGTGTTGAACGAAGCAAGTTGATGCGTGATAATGTTAATTTTTACCATTATCCAAACTATATTTCATTAGCAAAATCATCTCTTCCAAAGCTTTTAACCTACTCAATCCTCAATTTTACCTTACTTTTGTAAATAAATACATTTTGGGTTACATTGATCTAAATATACCACTAATCCCCATTTTTTGTGTCCTTTTTGTAGATGGGAAGCTTTGCTCTAAAAGTCCAGACAAATGAGTTACCTAGAATAGCAAATAGAAGAGCAAAAATGTCAACAGGAAGCGCCCGGCGACACAGAGCCAATGCCAGGCGAAACAGGCCGCCAACGCTAGGCGCCAGACAAGGGCCAGCCAGGTGCCACTGCTGCTCACCGCCTGGCGGGACCTGGACACCCCCGGCCGGTAGCTGGTGGTTTTGCTCACTGTTTTTTCGCTAGCGCCTGGCGGTGAGACCCTTCCGCCAGGCGCCAGTTTTCGCTGATGTGGCAGGTTGGCTCTTTTTCTTCTGTTTTCGCGAGGGGAAAAGCATCTTGGACATTTTGGAGCTCAAACAACACGTCTTGGAGCGCTTGGAGGTCTGTTAGGGCTTGTGGGAACAACTCCATCTTCCTCTTTGTGTTTCCTCCCTCTTCCATTTCCATTTTGTAAGCTTGAGCTCTCCATGACAATGGAGAGCTAAACCCATTTTTGTTGGGGTTAGATGTAGCCACTGAACTTTCATGTATTTTTGAATGGTTTGAATATATATATATGCTTCTTCCATTGATTTCTAGTATCTTTGTTTATGTATTTAAATCTTGATTTGTTTTAACCATTCATTGCATGATATTTGGGTCATTAGGTATTGGAAAATATCTCTTGAAATCTAGAATTGGAACAAGATACCTAATGGAACTTGTATCTAGGAATGGAACTTGACTCATTAGTTGTCTTAAACCCTAATTTGTAAAGTGGGTTTGTTTATTTAGGGATTCAAGGAATTGACTCTAAATAAGGAAACCTAGGCTCATTCAACTAAGGAATTAGAGTTTGAGTAGACTTGTGGGTTAACATTAGTAATTAATGGAGAAGAGTTTTATTGTTTAATACACATGAGAGTGAAGTAGGTGAAATCTAACTCCAACAATATCAATCCATTGCATTTCTAATCTGGACCATTTTCTAGAGTCTTCAAATATCCAAGTTCAATTTTACTTGTTTATGAAATATTCAATTTCTTGCATACAAAAACCCAAAATATGGATTTATTCATTAGTTTAAAGTAGTCACTAATTACGGAATTAATTAGTATACACGAGTCTCTTGGGAAACGATATCCCGGTCTTACTGGTTACTACTTGCGCGACTTGGTACACTTGCCAAAGTCTTAACAAGTTTTTGGCGCCATTGCTGGGGAGCCGTGTCTAATACTAGACTTTTGTGTGATTTTTGACTTATTTAGACTAAATTCTTTTGTTCATATTTACTGTTTTTGTTTACTTATATACACACATTATTTTTGGGCTAACTTGTAGTTCAAGCTTGCCTTTGTTGTTGCTCTATAGTTTATGCAGGGAAGGATCCGTACAAGGAGGACTACATCTTCAGAACCACTCCTTGCCGATTCCGAGATAGAGAAAACTGCCTGCAGAAATAATAGTGCCACAAGGAGAAGACGAGCTCAAGCACAACAAGTTGCCCATCACTCTTCTGCTTCAGACAGTCTTTCGTCTACTCCTCAGAATCTTGATTCTTATCCAGAAGAAGAAATGGCTAAAAACCCTAATGGTGATGGTAGAGGTCATGCAAGACGCACTTTGGAAGATTATGCTGCGTTCACAAGGACCATTAATTTCAACAGTATTGCTCGACCAACGGTGAATGCTACTAATATGGAGATGAAGCCAGCTCTAATCCACTTGGTGCAGAGTAATCAGTTTAATGGATTGGCTCATGAGAATCCATATACGCATTTGGCCACCTTCTTAGAGATATGCAATACAGTAAAAATCCATCAAGTGCCTGATGAAGCCATAGTCTATTCCCTTTCTCTCTGGAGGGAAATGCCAAAGTCTGGCTAAATTCTTTCCCTGAAAACAATCTCACTAGCTGGGAGGATGTGGTTGCCAAGTTCTTGAGCAAGTATTTCCCTCAATCCAAGATCAACAAAGGCAAACAAGAAATTTCTGCTTTCCAGCAAGACATGGATGAGTCCTTGGGGGGAAGCATGGGACAGGTTCAAAGGACTACTCAGAAAGACTCCCATTCATGGGTTTGATGAACCTACACAGCTCACTCTTTTCTTGGCAGGGCTTAAATCCCAGTCAAAGCTGATGTTGGATGCCTCTGCCGGTGGGAGTATCAAGTGGAAGCCGCCAGAGGAAGCGTATGAGTTAATAGAGAATATGGCAGCCAATGATAACGAAGCTTATACGGAGAGAGCCCATTCTCAAAAGAAGGGTATTCTAGAGCTTCAATCTCAAGATGCTCTATTAGCTCAGAACAAGATCATGACTCAGTAGCTAGAGACCCTCATGAAGAAATTGTCACAACTTCCTCAAGAGCTTCAAAATGCCTCTATAGCTCAACTCTAACAAGTGCAAAGTTGTGAGTTGTGTGGAGGAAACCATACCAATGGGCAATGTGCGATGAAGAGCACATCTCAAGAGGAAGTTAGTTATATGGGCAATCAAGGTCGACCAGGGAACTATAATCAAGGATGGAGACCTCAACAGAACTTGGGCCAAGTTGGACCTTCCAATAGACCCCCACATAAACAAACTTACCAACATCCCTCTTTGTCTGATAGAACATCCAAGCTTGAAGACATGATGCAGCAATTCATGCAAATGTCAATTCAAAATCAAAAGAACACTGATGCATCAATTAAAAATTTGGAGGTGCAAGTGGGACAATTAGCAAAGCAATTGGCGGACCAACAAGGTGGATCATTTTCTGCAAATACTCAAGCCAACCCCAAAGAACAATGTCAAGCTATTTTCACTAGAAGTGGGAAGGAGGTTGGGCTTGGATCTAAAGAAAAGGTGGAAGCTAGAGAAAAGAAAAAGAATGAAGAAACGATTCAAGAGGAAGAAGTTGATGAAGAAATTGTAGTAGAGGAGGAAGTTAATAAAAGAGAAGAAAATGAAAAAGAGAAAAAGAAAAAAAGAGAAAGTTGTTGTGAAACCCCTTCCCTATCCTCAGAACCCTTCAAGAAAAGAGAAGGAGAAACAATTAGCTCGGTTTAAAGACATATTCAAGCAGCTTGAGATCAAGATTCCCTTTTCTGAAGCACTGCAACAAATACCTTCTTATGCAAAGTTCATGAAGGAATTCCTTGGCAAAAAGAAGAAGTACATAGAAGAGTAAACCATTGAAGTGCAAGGGAATTGTAGTGCCATTATTCAGAAAAATCTTCCTCTAAAATTCAAGGACCCGGGTAGCTTCACTATCCCTTGCACCATTGGAAATCAAGATATGGGGAAAGGTCTTGTTGACTTAGGGGCTAGCATCAATCTGATGCCCCTATCTATGCTTAAAAAGATTGGCGGTCTCGAGGCAAAGCCTACAAGGATGACCTTGCAACTAGCAGACACCTCCATCAAATACCCTTATGGCGTGGTGGAAGATGTGGTGGTGCAGATAGATAAACTCAAGTTCCCAGTTGATTTTGTGGTGATGGAAATGGAGAAAGATGAAGGGATACCACTCATTCTTGGGAGGCCATTCATGAAGACAACCAAGGTTGTCATCAATGTGGATGAGGGAACGCTGAGATTGAAGGACCAAGATGAGGAAGTGAATTTCAACGTTTTTGAAGCTGTGCAAGAATTGACTGATGAAGAAACTAGTCTTAAGGTCATCAATGAAGTCTTATCTATGACTAGTAGACCGTGGCAAGCTTCTAAGTTGCTTGGAAAATGCTCAAATTGTTTCTCCGCGAAAGTGTATGAAGAGAGGGAAGAGAAAGATGATGTTCTAGTTCACCACCACTCTTTGATGGGGACTAATGGGCTTAGACCGGGCCAACCAATTGTGATGAGAAAGGAACATTTGAAGATTTCTCCTAGAAGATTCAAGTCAAAATAGGCAAGGCTATGGGTTATTAGAGACATCAAAGTTGATGGAAGCATTGAAATTGAAGCTCCTTATTCTAGAAGGACTAAATTGGTGACTAGTGATCAATTGAAGTTGTATAGGTGTGAGGTTGGGAAGGGGCACACCAAAAGCACCAACCAAGCTTAAGCGCCTTACCCGTCAGGCTGATGACGTTAAACAAGCACTTCCTGGGAAGCAACCCAGCGCTCTAAACTCATTTTGGTTTTTAATTTTTGTTTTCAATTCAGTATGATGTTTGTATGCATGTGTGAATTGTGTTAGTATGATTGTTGTGTTGTTGAGATGTTGAACTTTGTGTTAAATTTGCATCTGTGAACTTGTGGTAGCATAACTTTGAGTGTTGTCATGCATAGTTAATTTTAGGATGTGCTAGCATGTGCTTGTTGTTGCATTTTGGATTGAATTCAACCTTTATGCATCATAGAATGTAGTAGTGAAAAATTGATTATTTGTGAGAATAGTAGTAGCATAGTTGTGTAGTGAAGTCATGTCTTAAATTAAGTTGTGCATTTGTTAAGTGAATTGAATGTTTTGCTTGAGTGTGAATGCTTGGTTTGAAGTTGAAAAGCTTGAAAAAGTATGTGTGCAAGAGTGAAAGGTTGGTGGGAGCACAATACAGTCAAAGCCAACACAACCATTACCCAAAAACACAAAAAATCCACCCCTACAGCTTAACCGTCTGGCGGTTCACTCCCTCCCGCCAGGCACCATCTGTAAAATTAGCCCCTTGAGCATTCTAGAAGCCAGCCGCCTGGCGGCTCCCTAGCGCCCGCCTGGCGCCACACCAGAAAAACAGCTCCAGTGGCATTTTACTAGTATACCGCCTGACGGCTCGTGACCTACTGCCAAGCGGTAGCGCTATGCGAGCTCAGCTTGGGCTTTTTAAAATCTGTTTTGAGTTGGTCCACTCCCTCACACTCGTGCTGCACTCCCAAAGAACCCTAACGCCTGGCGCCACTGTTCCCCGCTCCCACATTCGCCAAACCCTAACTCTCAATCTCACTCTCTAATTCCCAATTTCTTCCCTAATCTTCTAATCCCTAACTATCCTTCCCAACTCTCTAACCCTAATTTCACTATCACTCACAACAACCCCATTCTGCCAGGCGCCGCTAGTCTGCCCCTTTCCACGCACCAACCCACACTTCACGTCTCATCCAATCTCACTTCTTCCAGCACCCACTCAAGAATTCCACTTAAGTAAAACATCTTTCTTGTGCTATTTTCATTCTCGCATTGTATGATGTTGTGCTATTACTCCATTGTTGATTCATTAGATTAGGTTTCCCTTGCTTTAATATTCGTTTATGATGTTGGTTCGTGTTGTTATGCTTGTGCTGCCATTATAGTTGTTTTTGTGCTGTCTGTGCTTCATTTTTTCAAAAATCCATGGCTGTCCTGTTTTGTGCCGCCTGGCAGTGACCATTTTGGTCTGTTTTACCGCTAGGCGGTGGCGCCTTGCAGAGCTCGCTGGTTCGAGCTGGCGCCTGGTGCCTGGCGGCAGTCTTTGAGGGGCCAAGTGGTGGCCCCTGTTCTTGCTTTCTTTTTCCCAATTTCATTCGATTGCTGTTTGGATTGTCAAACTTTAGAGCTGAAATTGGTTTTTGCATCTGAATGACTTGACATTTTGTTGTTCTAGTTTAGTCTTTAGATGCAATTAACTCTCTTTTTGATTGAATCTCTCACTCTAATGCTAACTTTAAATTGCCTCTTTGTACCAATGCTTATTTTGCAGATGGCATACTCCTCCAATCCTAAAAGAATGAAGACTGCCGTTGGCAACCCTTCAAAAGGGCAAAAACGAAAGGAGATAATTTACTCTCACTACTTCCTCACAAAGGATAATGAGGACCGCTTCCAAGTGGCAGAGAGGAAAGTGATTTTAAAGCCCGGGGAGGTCAATGAATTTCAACTGGAGTTGATCAGACGTGGTTGGGAAAGGCTGGGTAGCTACCCTAGCACTTTTAGTGTAACCTTGGTGAAAGAATTCTATGCTAATGCCAAGGTTACCACCTCAGCAGCTCCCACCTTTCTCAGCTATGTGCGGGGGAAAAGGGTGCCTTTGATGCGGACACAATCAATGAATTTTTGGGCACCCAGCTGGCTGATGATGTAGAGTGCTAGTTTTCAGTGTTGGATGATGAGGGCGTGGCGCTTGGAGAGCTGATCCAAGCACTATGCTTGGCGGGTGAAGGATTTCATACAGGCACGATTCAGAGAGGTTCCCTTCACCCACTGGCCCGCTTCTGGTCAGTATTTATGCACGCCAACATATCCCCGTGCTCCCATGTGTCTGATCTTACAGAAGGACGCGCCACCATTTTGTACACCATCCTAACAGGTCGGGTGATGGATGTAAGGCAGTTTATTGCAAATGAGATCCACCGGTGTGCCAACGCCGCTGGCAAGGCTGCTCTTGGCCATCCCTTTCTCATCACCCATCTTTGCAGCCTGACAGAGGTGGACATTTTTGTACCCCCGTTGGAGAAAGCAACGCAGGACCTAGACTTCTCATATTTTCAAAGGTTCTGCTCAATTGCTCCCAGACCCAAGAGGCACCATCAGCCACAGCCAGAGCCCGAGCCCGAGGCAAATACCACCATTGACATGCGGTTATAGGCTTTGGAGGCCAAGCTTGATCACCTTCAGCTCCTGGAACCCCAGATGTTGGCCTTATACCGGCTGGGGATGGCCAATGTAGACATGCTTAGGGGTATCTCCCTAACGATTCCCGAGCTGCACACCCCATCACCTGAGGAGTTTGCTTGGGGCCCATGCCATTACTATTGGGGGAGGTGGAGCCTCAGCTGCTGGAGATGATGATGATGATGAGGAGCTAGACGAAGAAGGCGAGGATGATGCCTGAGCGCTTGGAGAGAGTGAATCACATTTTGCAGGACTTGTTTTGCTGATAGTCCTGATTTAATTTATGCTTTTAGATTTCAGTTTTAACTTTCTTTTGATAGTATTGATCTTTATAGCTTAGTGTTGAACTTTGTAACTTGGTTGTGGTGAACTAATCTTTTGCATTGAATTAGTACTTTTCATGATCATCTTTTGTGCTTGTTATGAAATGATGTTGAATTGGCTTGTGAGCATGAACTTGTGGTTGTTCTCATTTTGATATAGTGAAGCTTGATTTTAATTGTGATCAATGATTTTGGCATATGTTGATAATTGTGGAACCCAAAGTACCGTGTGAGAGGTTGTGCCCCATAGTTGATTTGTGTGAATGCTATCACTGTGGACTCATAATTGACTTTGCTTGAGTTCATTTGCTATTCATTTACTTGCATGCTACAGATGATCAAGGCCATCTTTCTTTTTCATGTTACATAATTGAGCCAATCCTTTTCAAGTTGATTTCTTGTGCAAACCCTTTGAGTCTTCTTTGAGCCTCATTCCTTGAACCTTGAGCATAGTGAAGATATTGACTAACTTACTTTGAGCTTGAGAGAGAAAATGATTGATAGTCATGAGTTGGTTCAAGTTTGGGGGAATTATTGTTGATACAAGGGAGCATGAGAAAAATTGTAAATTTTTTAGTTCAATTCAATTCAATTCAAAAAAAAAAAGAAAATTGATGCAAGCAAGTTGGGAATTGGTTTCATTTGTTCAATAGAGAAGGGAGAAAAATACTTTCATGATTTGATTAGTTGCTCTCTTAGCTCAAGGTACTTTTGTTATCCTGAAAAACCAAATTTCCTTCTTAGCCTAGCCGCGATACAAGCCATAAAAGACCTTGTGATGATAGCATGCTTGTGAAAGTTTTAGCCATTTAGAACAAAAAGCAAAGTTAAATTGTGTGACATTGTGATGGTAGAGAGAATTTTTTTTATATCATACACCAGTGGGCTTGAGTGAAACACCTGTTCTTGTAAGAAGTGGTTCTCATTGATCAAGGAAACATTTTGCCATGATTGTTGATCCCTTATAAACTCTTGCATGCACTTGTGAAATTTTTGTTTTGTGAACACCACAGCTTTAGTTTGCCTTGCTAATGAAACACATGTGCTACACAATCTTTAAAATAAGAGCAAGCACAATTGACATCTATTTTCTTGAGTTGCTAGATCATTGCAATTGTGTTGTTCATCTAGGCCAAGTTACCTTTTTTCTTGAGGACAAGCAAGGTTTTAAGTTTGGGGGAGTTGATAATGTTAATTTTTACCATTATCCAAGCTATATTTCATTAGCAAAATCATCTCTTCCAAAGCTTCTAACCTACTTAATCCTCAATTTTACCTTACTTTTGTAAATATATACATTTTGGGTTTCATTGATCTAAATATACTACTAATCCCCATTTTTTGTGTCCTTTTTGAAGATGGGAAGCTTTGCTCTAAAAGTCCAGACAAATGAGTGACCCGGAATAGCAAGGAGAAGAGCAAAAATGTCAACAGGAAATGCCCGGCGACATAGAGCCAACGCCATGCGCAACAGGTCGCCAGCGCTAGGCGCCAGACAAGCGCCAGCCAGGTGCAACTGCTGCTCACCGCCTGACGGGACCTGGACACCGTCGGGTGGTAGCTGGTGGTTTTGCTCACTGTTTTTCGCTAGCGCCTGGTGGTGAGACCCTTCCGCCAGGCGCTAGTTTTCGCTGATGTGGCAAGTTGGCTCTTTTTCTTTTGTTTTCACGAGGGGAAAAGCATCTTGGACATTTTGGAGCTCAAACAACACGTCTTGGAGCGCTTGGAGGTCTGCTAAGGCTTGTGGGAACAACTCCATCTTCCTCTTTGTGTCTCCTCCCTCTTCCATTTCCATTTTGTAAGCTTGAGCTCTCCATGGCAATGGAGAGCTAAACCCATTTTTGTTGGGGTTAGATTTAGCCACTGAACTTTCATGTATTTTTGAATGGTTTGAATATATATATATATATATATGCTTCTTCCATTGATTGCTAGTATCTTTGTTTATGTATTTAAAGCTTGCTTTGTTTTAACCATTCATTGCATGATATTTGGGTCATTAGGTATTGGAAAATATCTCTTGAAACCTAGAATTGGAACAAGATACCTAATGGAACTTGTATCTAGGAATGAAACTTGACCCATTAGTTGTCTTAAACCCTAATTTGTAAAGCGAGTTTGTTTATATAGGGATTCAAGGAATTGACTCTAAATAAGGAAACCTAGGCTCATTCAACTAAGGGATTAGAGTTTGAGTAGACTTGTGGGTTGACATTAGTAATTAATGGAGTAGAGTTTAATTGTTTAATACACATGAGAGTGAAGTAGGTGAAGTCTAACTCCAACAATATCAATCCATTGCATTTCTAATCTTGACCATTTTCTAGAGTCTTCAAATATCCAAGGGCGCGTCGTTGTTGGCGTGGTAGTGAACGTGAGAGGTGTCGTGGTTGGCAGCGTGCGCGAGGTTGAAGATGAAGTTGGAAAAGAAGCACTTTAAGTGCTGTGCATTTTAGAAGGAGGAGAGAATTTGAACTTAGGGTTTTTGGTAGATTCATTTTTTATTACACGCACCTCCATAATTTAATTTGTGTACCTTGCTTTTAATTTGGGTTCTCTTTATTTATTTACTTCATGCACTCCCCAATGTAATAACCCCACACCCCTTATATTTAGTTTTATTTTAACTTATGTTCCTGCGTTTTCACTAAGCACACACCTCACTCTTTTAATTTCCTTTTTTAGTCTAGAATGTGTTTACTTTATGAACCACGCGTTTCTCTATGTGCACCCCATTCCCATGTATGTAGTTTTTCTCATTGCACCCACATACTCACTTATGCACTTCGCTTTTCTATTTCCAATTTTACCCTTTTCTAATTAAATCTCACATTTCATTTCAATCATATCGTTTTCTAAAATAATAAAAATATTTTAAATGGAAATAAAAATTAAAATAGTTTTCAAAAATGATAAAAATAAAAATAAATAAAAATTTAAAATTATTTTCTTTATTTTTTCTTTTAGTGTCTAATTGACCGTTGGCGTCACACGACACTCCTTTTTAAATAAAAAATTATAAAACTTGTTTTGGTGTCTAATCGACCGCTCGCGTTGCACGACATTCCTTTTCAAAAATATAAAAAATCATAGAAATATTTTGGTGTCTAATTGATCTCCCGCGTCACACGACACTCTTTTTCAAAAATACAAAATATAAAAAATGTTTTTGGTGTCAACCCGGCCGCATTCGTCGCATGACACATATTTTCAAAAATGTCAAAAGACAACTTTAAAAATTAAATATTCTAATAAATTTGTATCAATAATTATGTGATCCTTGATTCTTCATTGTGAATGGAGATATGTAGGAGCAGGGCAAGTCCTTGTCAGGTTGACTTCCCAAAAATTAAAAGGTTTTTCAAAGCATTTTTAAAATAGTTTTATAAATAACTACGTAGCTCTGATTTCTCATTTTTTTAATGAGAATATGTAGGACCAAGGTTAATCCTTGTCGGGTCCTTTTTGCTAAAAAAATAAAAAAATAATTTTGTTCAATATTTTCTTATTTATGGGAAAAATAAACATTTAAAATAAACATATCTCTTTTACAAATTTAATTAAAGGCATCGCCTTTGGGCAGACTCTATAGGGTTCTAATACCTTCCCTATGCGTAACCGACTCCCGGATCCTAAATTTGGTTTATGCAGATTTTATTTTATTTTTATGGTTTTCCATAGTTTTCCAGAATAAATTATGGTGGCGACTTAAAATCTCTATTTTCAAAAATATTTATTTTTAGTTGTCATCTCGTCGCTATTTAGGTTGCGACACCACTGTTTTGCAGTCCATCGCCTGGCGGTCCAACCCTCACCACTAGATGCTAGGCACTCCAAGGACTTTTTGTTTTGTAGCTATCGCGTAACAATTCAATTTTCATCGCTAGGTGGTACACTAGTACAACACATCTTATTGGCTTTTACACTCTTGCACAGGTTCTAACACACTCAATTCACACAAGTACTTATCCAAAATACAATAGGAACCTTTATATACTTTCAACAGTGATCCAAATCATTCCATTTCACCCCATATGCATCAATTTTGTATATATA